>JADMIO010987877.1_pt1 | contig 90787 bp, 83 predicted proteins | sample 8958161 | NCBI WGS metagenome assembly JADMIO01 (sample SAMN16585339, study PRJNA669376) | soil metagenome | isolation source: Crop rotation soil | place: USA: Cullars Rotation, Alabama | collected 2011
CGCGACTTCAAGTCACGTGAATTCCAAGCTTCGGATCCCACTGTGCTGGAAAGTATTAAAATCTATTGCATACACATTAACTCTCCGTTTTTTATCGAGTTCAAACCCATCGTCTGTAAACTTATTGTAAGCGCCTCCCATATAGGACAAGCCTATTTCCCCAATCCTCCGATTACGCAAAGCAAACTTGCCTGTAAATAACATAGCGCCATTAAAACTTTCTTCAAACCGGTCGGCATCTTCTTTCGTCGCAGGAAGAAACGTTTTATTTTCTGAATTGTCAATGATGTTTTCGTTAAAGCCATTAGTTAAATAAGCCTCGTAAGCATAGACCCAATCGGTTGTATATTTCTTTCCATATAAGCCAAAGCCCACATTGCTAAAAGTGGCGGGTAGCATTTGTGTTGCAGAAATTGGCCTGTCTACAAATTCCCATTTAGGACCATCATGATTTTGATTGAAAGCTCCTATTGGATTCATGATTATTCCTCCCCTGAAATTTAATAAGGGAACTATTTCCAAATCTACTGATGCAAACTCAATATTGATCTCTTTCGCTCCATCTTCAAACTCTATTTCTGTCAAAAATTTTAGCCGGTTGGTTATAGTTGATGAAACAAACAATGTAAGTCGCCTGAACTGAAATTGGTTACCCTCACTAACTCCATCAACACTTGCATATTGGTAATTGGCTTCAACATATCCGCCTAATGATACCGGAAGTTTGCCAAGCTTTATGAAAGGGCGGTTATATACCGCGTCCATATTAAGTTTAAGACTTCCAGTGTCGTTTGAAACTGTTCTTAATAACTCAGGATCAATTTGTGCTGTTGCGGTTTTAAGCAGGATACAAAATATCGTTAGAAGGTAACTATGCTTCATGATTGCTTTCTTAAGTCAATAAAAATTTCTTTATTATTTACTGTTACGTGGAATGTTTTGAGATTGGTACTTGCAGGGCCATTTGTTGCCTGGCCCTTGTTGTTGAACTCGCTGCCATGTGCCGGGCATTGTAAATAGGTTCCTGATGCCTGTAACTCTGCGCCCTGGTGTGAACACATCATCCATAGTGCTGTGTATTCCTGTTCGTTGAAACGGTAAATGCAAATCGGATACTTTAATGCTTCGTTTCTAACGACGAGAAATGACCTGTAAGCGCTGTCTTTTTTGCCTGTTATTTTAAAGTCATCAGCGCTTAGTGTTAAGCCATCCGCCACCATTTTACCTGTTGTATTTGTTAGCGCTGCACAACTGCTAAGCACTAACGGTACTGCAGATACTGACAGGCAGGCTGCACAGCCGCTTTTAATAAAATTTCTTCTGTTCATAAATAGTAAACTGCTATAGTGAGTTTAGGAATTTTAGAAGCTGTGCTTTTTGATTATCATTTAACTGCTGGAAGCTTTCTTTGCTTTGAAGCGCTTCGCCGCCGTGCATTGATATTGCCTCTTCTATGCTTTTTGCCCTTCCATCGTGCATTAGAAAGAATTGCCCTCCCTGAGAATTTTGCGATAAGCCTAAACCCCATAAAGCAGGGGTTCTCCATTCGGCTGTTAGTGCAGTCCCTTCTGTATAGCCATCGTTTAATCCAGGCCCCATATCGTGCAATAACAAATCGGTAAAAGGAAAGAATGTTTTATTCGAAATCGCTGCTATAGGAAAGTTCCCGGTCTTCATTTCAGGTATATGGCATTTGCCACAACTGATACTTACAAATAGCGATTTTCCTGCCTGTACATCGGGATCGTTTTGGCTTCGCTGAATAGGTGCTTTTAATGTTTGCAGGTAAAATACCACATCCTGTACGGTTTGGTTGGATACTTCAGGATCCGCCTCCTGTCCATTATAAGTATTATAATGTTCATAGGTTGAGTTAATACCCATGTCCTGGTTGTAGGCGTTTACGGTTTGTTGTAAAAGATCATAAACACCAGCTTTCTTTCCAAAGCGGCCAATATACTTTCCGTTGCGAATAATGGTACCCTGGCGTGCCAAACTGTACCCTGCGAGTCTTATCCAATTTGGGCGGCCCGAAATGCCATCACCGTTTACATCATTTTCATCCGCATTGGAAAGTAACGTAGCATCCGTAACAGCTTCAAAAAAACCAAGACCTGTGTTTGCGGGTGGTGTAAAGCTGGAGAATGCAGCACCTGCCGGAATTTGTTCCGGCTGAAAGCCTATAATACCTCTGTTTTGCAATTGAGGACCGCCCATGTGCAAAAAAGCGTTTCCTAATGTATCGCTTTGGCCAAATCTTGTAAGAGTTGTAAAAGGATGGCCTTTACCATCACCAGCATGGCAGGTACCGCAGGAATTTGCTACGAATAAAGGGCCTAAACCATTTTCCTGTTTAAAAATATCATCGTTAAAGGCTACATCACCCCTAAGGAACATTTTATTTTGTTCTGTTGTTAAACCTGCAATTGGACCATCCAGGATTTCATCATCCTTTGGAAGTTTTGGGAGGATTTTTGAACAGGATATGTATATCGCAATAATGGTTGCCAATACGGTTAAAATCTGTATTTGCCTTTTCATTTTTTGGTACTCTAAATATATTTTTAGTCTTGTCTAAATTTTTATTTAGACAAATATAATAAGTTTTTAGTATAAACCCGAAATCCATTTTAAAAATGTAGAGGAGTTCGAATTCCGTAATCAACACATCGTTTGTGAAATGAGTGCCGATGCTGGTTGTAGAAGAAATAAAAAAAGGCAATTCCATCAAGAATTGCCTAAAATCTCATTTAGTGCCCGGAACAGGAATAAAACCGTCCTCTGAAACGCAATACCAGAAAGGTTTTCAGCATTACTGCTCTTCTCAAGGTACAACAGAGGTACAGCACCAGTACAGTAAAAATATTCTTTTTATCCTTTTTTTTATCTGCTTGAGGTACAAAACAGAGATTTAAACGGATACAAATAGATGCGTTGAACTTCTTTTTTTATATTTTAAATTTCCTAGTTTACATAGCAAGCACAAGTATTAAACCGAATTGACACTTCGAATTTATATTAATGTTTTTCCTTTTGTAAATATCCAAATTTGTTTAAACCCCAATCAAAAGCCGCTCCTTTTCGGAGCGGCTTTTGATTTATGCTGTTGATTATTTAATCTTCTGTTTTCTCCTATCTCTGCACCACCAGAGTTTGGTTGAGGGTAGTGCCGTTGTGGGTGCTGAAGCTTACGCGGTACACGCCTGAGGCAAGGGCGCTGCCAAAATCGATCTCTTCGGTAGCGCTGCCACCCAAATGTGTGATGTCTTTTGACATTACTCTCTGGCCTGCTGCATTATATACCGTCATCGCATATTTGCCCTTCTCCATATTGCTCAGCTGCAACGTGATACGGTTGCCTTTAACTGGGTTCGGATAGATCGTGAACGCTGATCTACCGCCGCTGAAGTTCACCACCAGCACCTGGCTAAAACTTGTTTCACCACTCGTGCCGATGCTCTTAATGCGGTAGTAGTTGTTGCCTTTTACTGGCGCTGCATCATACCAGCCATAACTGTTAGCTGCGCCGTTCTGTGCTGTTACTGACGTGGCCTTGCTGAAGCTTCTTCCATCCTGGCTCTTCTCTACTTCGTAGTTCTTCACACCTTTCTCGTTCACCGTCTTCCAGTCAACCTGTACGCCGTTGTTCAAACTGTACGCTTTGGCGCTGGTTAGTGTAAGCGGCAAGCTCGGGTCGGCCTTGAACACCACACGGAAACGGTCCGCTGCCCCACTGCTGGCATCTGCTGTTACACTGAAATTGACTGTTGTGATATCACCTGTTGTGCTGATCGATGTCTCCTTGCCAAGATAAAGATCCTGCAGCTTAGCCGTCAGGCCATTTTGCATCTGAACACCCTTGAACTGGAACGCATAGTTACGCGGTGTAAGGTTGCTCATCTGGAAGTACAATGTGTCTTTGTTGCCCGCATTGCTGCTGATCAGGTTCCTGGCTTCTAAGGTCAGCCTCTTACTATTCCTTACCAGGCTGATGTTCTCATTGAAGTTATCGATCTTTCCTACATCATTGCCGTCTATACCATTGTTGCCGCCACCGTCAAAGCTCGCTAATACGCCATCGGTCAGTAACAGGCTGCCGCCATTGTCCATATTCAGGTTGGCATAGAAACGGCCGGCTGTACCCGCATCAAATACCGATGGTGGTGTACCGGAAAGTATCGTCGGCTTATCATTCTCGGTTATCGTGAAATCATTCGTTCCGGCGCTCAGGGTCTCTATGATAAAGGCCTGGCTGCTGAAGATATATTCCGAATGCGATGGGCTCGGATCGCTGAACAACGCTGGTACTCTTATCCAGTTGCCGGCGCCAAGCTTGTTGACCAAACGGTAACCGCCGTTGGTCCCCATATTGGCATCCCATTGCCAGAAACGGTTGTCACGCGCCCTTGTACTGTTAACGCCATTGGTCATCAGGCTCTCAAAGCTGATCGTCGCTGCATACGGATTCCCTATCACTTTATATGCTGCCGTGCCAGGGGCTGGAATGCTGTAGCTCTGTGTGCCGGTCTTTATCGTACCGTTAGGTCTTAATGTCGTAGCGCCAGATCCGGTCGTTACTGTCCGGTCGCCTCTTACAAACAGCATATAGCCCTGCTCGGCTGCATTCAGCAACGTACCTGTCGATGGGGTCTGCGTCCAGCCGCCGTTGGCGCCGCTGATCGTATAGTTGCGGATAGAAGAAGCGGTATTCGCTATCGCGGTCCACCAGTCGTAACCAGCTGCTGCCGCTGTAGCTCCGTCTCCATAACCTACGCCCGTGATCTGCGTACCGCTGCCAGCTACTTCTCCCGCAGGGGCATTCGGGTTGGCCGCATGACCGGCCCACGCATCTCTTATCGTCTTCGTGGCGCTCGTTACAGGGATCGTCAGCAACCGCCAGCTCCGGCCCGTCGCCACTCCCGCTACAGGGAAGTAACGCTCTACCGTTACATTGGTCTCGCCGCTAAAGCTGCCACTGCTGTTGCCTAAGGATGCTGTGCCCGTAGCATCTGATTTGAAGACCACTGACTGGCCGTTCAGTGTGGCTGTGCCCGTTACAGTGAGTGTTCTGTTGGGATTAACAACAAGGCTGCTCGTCGCATCCATCAACAGGGTCTTGCCGCTGCCTACCGTAAAGTTCATATCAAGAACCATATTGTGAGTGTTGCGGATATTGACATTATTGCCAATGCCGGGAGGCACAGGGGCGGGGTTCACCCAGGTGATGCCGTTATAGTATTCCCAGTTGGCCGGGTTACTGAAACCTCCACTCGTAAACGAACGGTAATCTGCTCCCGCCAGGTTTACAAAGCTCGCTGCTATCGTATGATTGGCTGTTACACTTGTGAAATTATATACTCCTACTGCTCCCACGGATACGCCATCCACCAGAACATCCTGGATCGCAAAGCCACCATTGGGAGTGATCGTATAAGATGGTGTGCTCTCACAGTTCACCACCGTTACACCGGGATCACTGATCGTACCGCCTGCGCCCGCACTCGCCGTGATCGTATAGGTCGTCGTACCTACAACTACTGATTGTTCGGCTGCTGCTCCGCAATTGCCCGTTACTCTTGCATAGTAGGTGCCCGGACCTACCGTCGGACCGGCCACTGAACCGCTGCCAGCATATGGGCCGCCTACATGTGTACCGCCACCACCAGGGGCTGTGTACCAGTCGACTGAGGAATTAAAATTAGTTACCCCGTTGGCTGTCAGCAAGGTGCTGCCGCTCGGGCAGACAGCGGGCACTCCTGAAGTGGCCGAACTGATCTTGTTATCAGGGTTGATTGTCACCGTCACGTTCTGTACATTGTTGCAGCCGTTGGCTGTCAGGGTGTAGGCATAGGTCACCAACACTGGTGCATTGCCTGTATTGGTCAATGTCTCATTCACGCCTCCGGCTGTCGGGCCTGCGGCTGGCTGGCTGATACCAGGAACTGCTGCCCGCGTCCAGCTGAACGTCGCTCCATTCTCTACTGCGCTTGTTGGCGTATAGCTGAAGTTGCCGCTGCACTGGCTGCCATTGCCCAACGGGCTCGTAAGCACTGGAGTCGGGTTTACCGTCACCGTTACTGTAAACGGATTGCCCGAACAGCTGCCCGTTACAGGGAATACTGTATAGGTCACTGTCTGGATCTGCGTGCCGCTGTTAACAGGCGTCTGGCTGATAGAAGTCTGGGGGCTAAATTCTGAGCCTACACCGGTTATATCGCCAGGGTTCGGGCTGATATCGGGGTCGCCCCAGATATACGTCGTGCCGCCGGGTGCATCACCGGGTGTTACGGTAAATGCTACACCACTGCAGGTACTCGTATTCTTGTCTGCTACCACAGGAGCAGGGTTAACCGTTACGTTCACCGTAAAGGGAAGACCTGTACAGCTGCCTGTCTTGGGCGTGGCTGTAAATGTGGCAACATGTGCCACGGAGCCGCTGATGGTCAATGTCTGCGAAATAGCACTCTCTACACCGGGTACTGCATTGGCTGTGCCGCCGCTGATATTGGTGCCAGTTGCTGCTGTCCACGTATAAGTCGTGCCGGCCGGTGTGCCGGTTGGCGTAAAGCTGAAATTATCACCGCTGCAAATAGCTGGTACCGTCTGTGGACTGCTTACTGATGGAACAGGATCGACAGTAACCGTTGAGGTGCTGGCAGAAGCCGTACAACCCGTTACCGGATCCTTCGCCGTTACAGTATAGATGATAGGAGTAGCCGTTAAACCTGTCGTCGGGCTCACATTGATATTACTGTTGGCGGCTAAGAAACTCTGCTGCGCTGCACTCAAACCACTCGGGCTGGGGCTGGTTTGATTGGCACTCCACGCATATTGGGGAACGGCGGGAGCATCACCGGTGATCTTAAAATCATCAATAACCCATCTTTCATTAGTAGAATTATTGGTCATAGAAATTCTAACGCGTAAAGTAGAAATGGATGGCAGAGAAGTAATATTCAGCGTACCATATCCATCTGCGGTGTGGTCTCCAGTTCCCGTGCCAGGTGCGAAGGTTGCAACTGTAGGATAGGCCGTAGTAGCAGTAAGCGCTGCTGAATAAGGCCACCAAGTATTGCCACTGGCACCTCCGGTAATAGTTGCAATATTAGTATAGGCACCTCCGCTGTTTGTGCTGATAGCAACAATGATATTATCCGTGGTTTCCATTCCATTGCCTTGTGAATTAAGACTAAACGCCGCCAACCTTAATGAAAGCTTCACATTTGAATACCCTGTAGTATTAATATCGGATGTTGAGGTGAGTGTCCGTGTTCCATTTGTAATTCCTGCGCTATGCGTACCCTCCACGAAGAAAGGACTTGATGCAGCTCCGTCAGTCGCCGCGGAGTTGGTATTATAAAAAGCCCCCGTTCCTGTTGGTGTAAAAATGGCAAAGGCATTATTAAAACCATCCGCAACAATCGTTGACGTAGCCAGAGAAGAAATGCTTGCTGAACCTGCTAATGTAACAGGGTTATTAGAACAGATGTCTGTAGTACCGGGTGTTACTGATACGCTTGATGGCAAGGCATTTATCACTACCGCCAGGCTGCCCGATGTGGCACTCCAGCAACCCGCTGGAAGATCAGTCCTTGCTCTTATATAGTAAGTTCCGGAAACTCCATTTGGAAGATCTGTCTTCGTATTATAAGTTGTATTTGAATTGGTCGTACTGGTACCTGCGGCTGTGATACCCTGCCAGTAGAAAGCTACGCCTGCAGGAGGAGAACCTGCCCGGGTCAATGTAACACCCAGATCGGCACACTGCGGAGAATTTGATGACGGATTGCCGGGAAATGCAGGTAACGGATTTACTGTATAACTTCCCGTCGTAAAGCTGCAGGTGCCATTGTTTATGGTGATAGGACCCGTAGTAGCGTTAGCCGGGATAGTTACCTGTAGTGAAGTGGCAGTTGTACCGGCCAAACTTGCAACTCCACTGGCTCCCGTAAAGGTGACCGTATTGCCAGCATTAGTTGCAAAACCTGTACCTGTTATGGTAATAGTTGTACTCTGGCAGGCTGCTGCCGGCAGCGTGGCAGTAGGCGGTACATTTACCGTAAAACTTGCGGTTGTTACGCTGCAGGTACCGTTGTTTATGATGATGGGCCCCGTGCTGGCTGTATTCGGAACGATTACCTGCAGCGAAGTGGCTGTTGTTGCAACTAAACTTGCAACAGGAGAGGCGCCGGTAAAGGTTACCTGATTACCCGTTCCGGTTGCAAAATTAGTACCTGAAATAGTGATCGTTGCATTTTGGCAGCCTGAAGCCGGTGGCGTGGCAGTAGGCGGTATATTTACCATATAGCTTGCGGTTGTTACACTACAGGTGCCATTGCTTATGGTGATAGGTCCCGTAGTGGCTGTATTCGGGATGGCTACCTGCAGCGAAGAGGCCGTTGTACCTGCCAAACTTGACACTGCCGAAGCCCCCGTAAAAGTAACTTGATTGCCCGTATTAATTGCAAAATTACTGCCCGTTATGGTGATCGTTGTGTTGCGGCAGGCTGCTGCTGGCAGCGTTGCAGTAGGAGGTACATTCACTGTAAAACTTCCGGTCACCACGCTGCAGCCATAACTGTTGGTTATCGTGATAGGTCCAGTAGTGGCTGCCGCCGGGATGATTACCTTCAGCGAAGTGGCTGTGGTTGTTACATCACTTACGACTCCGGCAGCCCCTGTAAAGGTCACTGTATTGCCCGTTCCGGCTGTAAAGTTCGTGCCCGGAATGGTGAGCAATGAGCCTATGCAACCCGATGCCGGCGGAGTGGCGGTAGGGGGACCTATTGTATAACTTCCGGTCACGACACTGCAGCTGCCATTGCTTATGGTAATAGTGCCCGTAGTGGCCCCCACCGGGATGATCACCTGCAAGGAAGTGGCTGTCGTCGTTGCTTCACTTGAAACTCCCCCGGCCCCGGTAAAGGTTACTGTATTGCCGGTGGCGGCTGCAAAATTAGTACCCGGAATCGTGATCGTTGTGCCTACACAAGCAGGGTCTGGCAGAGAGGTGACAGTGGGTTTCGGATTCACTGTATAACTTCCAGTAATCACACTACAGCTACCATTACTTATGGTGATAGGTCCCGTCGTAGCAGTATTAGGGATGGTTACCTGCAGTGATGTAGCTGTTGTGCCTGCCAAACTTGAAACTCCGGGCGCCCCGGTAAAGGTTACCGTATTGCCCGTTCCGGCTGCAAAATTGCTTCCTGTGATCGTGATCGTTGTCCCCTGGCAGGCAGCCGCAGGCAGCGTGGGTGCAGGAATAGTGCAGGTATAGCTCGCATACTCAGTCCAGTTTTCTGTAGAGGCTGTTCCACCCGACCATGATGCCGGGAATGCGCCGTATGTCTGGACAATATAGTTTCCGGTACCGGCTGCACCAGCCGCGTATGATGGTCCGTTGGCTGCACTGTTCCATTGCCAGGCCAGCCAATAAGTGCCACTAGATAATACCAGACTGGTTGGGGTACCACTGTTAATGTTTACGGTATTCACCATGTTTGCCGATACTGCTACATCGCCGCTTTCCCATTGTTTTGCCGATGGGGCGCCACCTGCATCATTATAAATTGCCAAACGAACATTGCCTGCAGCATGCGAATAAAAATTTACTGAACTAAAAGTTCCGGTAACGCCTAATACTGCCTTGGTTGCTTTTGCATAGCCTTGGATTGGAATACCTATAAAAGCAATATGATCCTGCGTTCCGGCGGCAAGAGTAGCTACACTTGGATTGTTTGGAAAAGTAGTAGCAAAAGTAAGTCCAGATAAGAACTTTCTCACGGAGCCAGCGACTCCTGTGCTTTTTGTTATAAAGTTAGCAGTGGAGCTAGTGGAATTCATGTTGGACGCTAACCAATAGGTACCCGCTGGTAAATAAGTGCTGGGAATTGTTATCGTAGAGGGAGTATTGGCAGTTACTGTTGCAGTTACTTCTGTAAAAAGCTTTGTTCCTGGATTACCTGCATTGTCATTATAAATACTGACTTTGATGCCATTGGTACTGGACACGCTTCCATAAGTTTTGATTGCAATAGCAGTAAGAGGAACGCTTGTAATAACCTGGTTAAATATTAGGTTATTTCCTGCATTGCCACTGGCTTCAGTAAGTGTATTCCCGATTGTTGTTTGGGGATAGCTTGTGGTACCGGTAGTTGTAATCCCCAGATTTTGCGCTGAGCTTGTGAGCACATCCAAGAAAAAGAAGACTGGCAATAGAATTTGTAGCAGGAATGTTTTCGCAAAAGAGTGTAGGAAAATGTAAGAAGATTGGGATACCGGCAGTTCATTACCCATTGAAACGCCGCGAAAGGTGAACTTTCTCATGGAAGTTGTTTTAAGTGGTTACTAAAATTATTTATTTACAGTTTTATGCAGTAAACCTAAAGGGCTACAAGCATTCAGATGCTGAAATTTCCTTTTATCCAGAGATGGATTGGATAACTATCTAGAGCTCAGTTTTGCAAAGTGGAATAAATCCTAAAATTCACTTGATTACATTAGCCCCTTTTAGCATCATTAAATGGACTGAAAAATAAAACAATCTCTGCAAATGAAAAAGACTGCTAAAAAATAATTTAATTTTTTCTTTATCAAACCTGAACTGATCTTTTTGATTAATACTTTGTTTTAACGTCATTTAAACCGACCGAAAGCCAACAGAAATTTCATATTTGGGGCTGTTTATACGCAACCTGTTTTTACTCATTTTTCTTTACCGAAGTATTAAAGCAATTTCAGCCCTAATCTTTCAGCATTGCCAATTTTTCTAAATTCGAGGTCATTTTTGTTCCTTTAACCTGCCAGTACGGTTTTATCAGTTATTAATGGTCTACGTGCATTATTAAGTAATCTGGTGATAATGTTGCTGGCAATTTTGCTATTGGGAATATTTATGAAAAAACTTAACCAACTCTACTTCGTAGCGTACATAGTTGCGGGTGTTGGATATATTTTTAAGATTTTTCACGGTGCCTACACGTTGCAACAATTGGTGAATTGGGGGCTAACTATCCAGATGTCGTTTATTGGCGAAAAGCTGGAAATCCAATCATTTGCCAATCATATAAAAAAGCCGTCAATAGGCGTAGCTGTTCAGTTGGTTTTAATCTGGCCTTTATTTCCCTTATTGGCATATTTTACTCTTGTGCTATGAAGGAATTCTGTTATTTACCTTCATGATCAGCTTAAGTAGTTCTGCCATTATTTTGACTATTTGGAAAAAAAGCATTAAGCAAACCTTTAGGATTGCTCACTTCGGGTATATTGATATTGAACGATTTTTTACTTGTACCCATGCTACCTACAATAAATTTTGTAGAGGAAAAAAAGCTAAGTGTTTATACTATACTTTTTTTTGATAACGGCAATGGCCTTATAACATTCCTGCTGAGGGAAATTTTTTTGAAGAGGAAGATAAAAATGCCGTTTTCGGCCTCGGTTAAAAATGATCTGAACTACAAGTATTCATTGGCCTCCGTTTGTAAACGATAAGTTGTGCTCTTTCACATCACTCTGCTACGGATCGAGGACGGAGACTAAAGAAGATTAACTTGGTAACTACAACACCACTGAAGCGGTTGAGTTTTTCCAGAATCCTTTGCCGGTATTGCATATCCAAAGCAGTTGTACGTACCTCTTCGAGACGAAAGGAGTGACAGATAGCTTTATGTATTCGTATAGATTGCTGGCAAGATTTTTAAGCGCCTGCCTTATTGACAAACCATGTACAGTGAAATTATCAGAATCAGAGGTAAATGTTCTCCGCGAGTTTTTTAAGACCTCGCAGTTTGCAACGCACGGTGGTATTATTACCGATCTTGACGGAACGGCCGTTCATGAGTTCAATGGCAAAACCGTTATTCATCAATCGGTAGAAGTGGGTCTTAAAATGATCAACGATTTGGGTCGCCCTATCGTTATCAATACCTTGCGATTCCCACTTTCAGTCATTAGGACATTTGCCGAAGACTGGTACCGGATGTCCAATGCACCTATTCCCTGTATTTTATTGAATGGAAGCCAACTGGGACATATCAAAAATGATGACAACAAGGGCTTTATCTTTGAGCAATTGGCAGCCAGTACGCTTACCAAAACGGACATTGAACATGTAGTTAGCGATGTTGACCACATGATACACAATGACATTGGTAATCTGCTGCTGTTCTTCTACCCGGAAAACTGGACGGAAGGTGAAATTATATGGACGCCGTCTAAAGACCGCATAGTACACGTGCAGGAAAAATATCGCAGTGCTTCATCGGTGATTTCTACCGATATACCTGCATTAAAGGAAAGATTGCTATCAAATACGGTTTGTATGATCTTTTTGCTAGTGGAAGCACCGCAGGATAAGCTGATGGCTTATCAGCACAGCAAGCAAAATAATTTCATTACTGCACAGGGCGTAAACAAGCTATCTGGTACAAAGCAAATGGCATCGCTGCTCCAGTTTGATCTAGCCGATTCAATAGGTGCGGGGGATACGCCCATGGATGTGTTTCTGAATGGTGTTGGTCTATCGGTGCATGTGGGTCACCCGGATCTTCCGTTTAGGGGAATTAGGCAAACAATAAAATTACCGGGCTTCCTGGAACTCGGCGACCTGTTGCATCGTTTTGCGACCATGCAGGTGGCTTATTCAAAGAAATGATATGGAAAGCAAGGCTGCGCATGAAATAAAAAAATACAAAAGCATGGCTGCCGATCTTATCGAGCACCACTTCAGTAAACGTCCAAAACAAATTATACCCTTATATGGCGGACTGAGCAACTTTGTTTTCGAGGTAAAAACCAGCGAGGGTTTATTGGTGCTGCGTTTGTCGGAACAGGCGGGCCAGATGAATCTTTTTCTGAAAGAGCAATGGGCGGTAGCAAAAGCAAAAGAAAAAGGGGTCCCGGTTCCCGATATTTTGGAGGTTGGACAGGATTCGGCCTCGCTTCCTTACATGATCTCGAGAAAAATTGACGGCACTTCGCCGTTGCAGCACAAAGAGCGAAAAAGCATCATTGAAGAGATGGGGCGTTACCTGGTCCTCATCCACAAAGTGCCCACCAGCGGGTATGGTGAAACCTATGATTGGTCGCAAAACACATTATCCAAAAAAAACACCTGGCAAAGCTATTTGCACGAGGAGTATAATGCAGGTGAACGCATTAAGATTTTAAAACAGCACCAAATGCTGAACACGAAACAGGCCAACAGGTTAACAGCCATCGTACGCCAAATGGAAACCTGGAATAAAAAGCCTTGCCTGCAGCATGGTGATATGCGGCTAAAAAATTTGCTGGTTGATAGAAGTGGGAAAATTTCTGCCATCATCGACTGGGATCAATCCGTTTCGAGTATCCCACCTTACTGGGATCTGTCAATAGCGCTGCACGATCTTTCCATCGACGAAAAAATGTGCTTCCTCGAAGGCTATGGCATGCGGGATAAGATGTTAGCGGAAGCTGCCCCTTTCCTCAAGGCCATTAATTTTTTAAATTACACGGAAACTATTAAACAAATGACTAAAACCGGTGACAAGAAAAAACTAGCCCAATTGCGTACTCGTTTAAGTGGCGCATTGGACCTTTTTTCTTTGTGATACTGCCAGCAGTGCAAATTCTAGCGTCGCCTTCGATAGATAAATAAGATAGTGTTATTAGGGCCGATCTTCCTGATTAAGTACAGCACAGAAGAAATATTGATTCACTTTCCATGAACTAAGTAAAACGCTATTTATCTGTGAAGGGTTTTTGTATAGTACAATGCAGTTTCCCACCAGGCTGAAATATCTCTAAATCAATCTTCAAAACCAATGCATTGCCTAATTTTAGTCCTTTACCACAATGTAGGTTTATCTGTTAAAATGAAATTCGCCATGCAAAAAACTATAATAACCCTAATAGCTTTTGGTTCAATTGCAATTTGCAGCTATTCACAGACTACTTTACCAGACAAAGAGCAAACCACACCATTACCGCAGCCAAGTTTCAGTTTTGGAAATAATCTTAGTCTTAAAGATTCTGCAATATCCCAAGAAACCCACAATTTGATTACCGAATTGGTTAAACAAGATAAATTTTCGGGTGTTGTAGTTATTTTAAAAAATGATTCAACAATTTACCGGGGTGCTTTCGGCAACGCTTCGAAAGAATTCAATTCACCCAATACATTTTCGACAGCTTTTAATTTAGCATCCATGACTAAAATGTTCACTGGGATTGCCATTGCACAATTGGTTGAACAAAAGAAATTATCTTTTAATGACTTGATTACAAAATATCTTTCTGACTTACCGGACAGTGTCGTTAAGGATGTTACCGTGTATAACCTACTAACGCATACTTCTGGTTTAAGTTCTTACTGGACAGAGGAGTTTCACCAATCAAATCACGCTAAATACAGAATGTTAGATGACTATTTACCATTTATAAAAAAAGATAAACAACAATTTAAACCCGGAACACAGTGGGCTTACAGTAATACCGGTTACATGCTTCTTGGGTTAATTATTGAAGAGGTATCGGGCATGAACTACTTTGACTATATCAAAAAAAATATTTTTGAAAGAGCAGGCATGTTAAATGCGGACTTTTATGAATCGGATATTCCAAATAAAAATGTTGCCTTTGCTTACACAAGATATAACCGCTATAAAAACGATACGACAAACTACTACAATACATTTTTTATTGCACCCGTAAAAGGCAGTCCTGCAGGTGGAGCATATGCTTCCGGTGAAGACCTGGCTCATTTTGTTCATTCATTAATGAGCAACAAATTAGTATCAAAAAAATTTACAGATACCGTAACCTTGGGAAAGGTTGCTTACGGAAAACCAGAACAACAAAAAAAATATGCTTTCGGGTTTGCGAATCAAATTGTGAACGACAAACTCATAATTTTTCACGACGGGGGAGCTAATGGTATCAGCACAGATATTGACATTTATCCAGAACTTGGGTATACAGTTATCGTTCTCTGCAATTATGACGACCCATTAGGTTGGGAAGTGGTAAGAAAAACAAGAACTTTAATTACAAAGTAAAGTTGTTGCTTATATCTATAATAAGCTGTTACAATGTTAACCATTCTTGTGAGTAGTTGCATGTATTAAGTCGCATATATTTATCGAGTTGTGGGTCAGGTAATGTTGGTTTTTTCAAAGCCCCCAAATGGAAACTTCTTCAACAATTCGATCACACTCCTTAAACTTGTTGAATTTTCTAGCGGTGATCGTCTGTTAGCAGAAAAATACCATCTTGAGTGCAAATTTTTGTTAGAAAATATTTATTTGTTTTTCAAAAATTAATTTTCTTTTTAAAATCTTTTTCATCGGTTGTCAAGAAATTGATTCTTGTAATTTCTGACAACTGCAGTTTCTTTTTGTTAATACCTATGGAATAAGAAAGTTTACAAAAGGTCATAAATAAAGTAATCTGCTGATTGCTATATAATTACGTAGACCATACATGTTTTTTATTTTTATGTATTACTATATGATCATTAATATATATGTCATAAATGTGCTTATTTATATCAAAAATTCGGTAACGATTGCATAAAATTCAGTATCCTGATTTAACATCTGGCTGCATTTTTGCTCTCGCTTTGCCATTCCTAAATAAGTAAATTTTTCGTTTTTGAAAAACGACTCATCTTTCCATGTCGAGATTGATTAGGTATAGTTATGCGATTGCCGTATGTATTTCTTTATTACTTAACAAATCAACATTTGCAAACAGCTATTATGTTGATCCCTCCACAAGCTCCTCAACTCAAAATGGATCACAGGCAAATCCATGGAAGAGCATCAGTCAGGTAAACTCTAATATGAGCTTATTTGGGCCCGGCGATTTCATTTACTTTAAACGTGGTGAAAACTTTACCGGCCAGTTAAAAATAGCCTGTTCAGGTACAAGCATTACCCCTGTTACATTCACCAGTTATGGTACCAGCCAGAATCTACCTGTCTTTCAATATGGAAGCACAGGAAGTTCTGTAATCTATTTATATCAAAGACAATATGTTGTCATAGATGGATTTAAGATCACTGATAATACAATGGATGTAAATAACCATAGTATGACAGCAAAAGTTGGTTATGGAATTGATCTTGACCAAAGCAATTATATCACTCTAAGAAATTTAGATGTTTCGCTTGTAGGTGTAGGAGTATCAGTGGGAGGAAATAATAATGCAATTTCAAATTGTAAATTTCAAAACATGCGAATGGTTCGAAACACATCAGGAGGCGATGATGACTACGGGGCCAATGGATTGGTGATTGGGGGAGCTAACAATTCAATAACAAATAACTCGTTCAAAGATCTGTGGGCTACAAGTTATGATTATGGATATGATGGCGGTGCAGTTGAGGTATACGGCAGCGCAACCGGTAATAATACAATCATGTATAACACCGTGGCTAACTGTAATGGCTTTATGGAAGTTGGAAGTGGATCGGGAGGTTCTTGTAATAATGCACTTATAGCATATAATCTCATTGTTAATTGTGGGCTACTTGTTTATATCCAAAACGGATCGACTTTTACGATCTCGGTTTCAAACATGCAATTTTATAATAATAACATTGTAGAAACTGTTAAGCAGTATACAAAACCTTCATCCATGATAGGCATGGCCGGATCGCCAACAGCACAAGGTATTGTAGTTGTAAAGAATAATATTTTTTGGCTATCCTCAGGAATAAATGTTGTAGGAAGTAGTAAATTAAATTCGGGGCAGTTAACACATAATAATAATATTTATCTTTTGGTTGGTGGAAATTTGGGCTTCACAGCTCACTCAACCGAGATGCAGTTACCAAGCAGTACCGCTCTCTTTAACAATACGACATCAACAGATCCTTCTTTGTGGGATTTTACCTTAACCACTTCAAGTCCAGCCTTAAATGCTGGTACAAGTGTCTCTTTAACCAGTGATTTTATTGGAACTGCTGTATTAAGCACAGATACAAAGCCAGATGCCGGGATGTTGGAACATACTGGAGGCGCTGCTCCTACCCTTGCGGCAACAGCAACGACAGGTACAATTAAGTGTAATGGTAACACTACAACTGTTACAATAAGTGCATCAGGTGGTACTCCTCCCTACACAGGAACGGGAAATTTCACTGTATCTGCCGGCTCTTATAATTATACAGTAAAAGACGCCAATCAAAATACAACGACAACGAGCATTACAGTAAGTCAGCCCAATGCCCTTAATCTATCAGTTTCTGCAGGTACTGTTACCACAATGGGCGGATCAACTTCGGTTACATGTACGGCTTCCGGGGGAACGGGTGCTTATAGTTACAGTTTGGATGGGGGCAGTTACCAGGCAGCAAATTCCTTTCAAAGTGTTTTGTCAGGTAGCCATTCCATTACTGTCAAAGACGCCAATAGCTGCACATACACAAAGTCTTTTTCAGTAACTGTCTCAACGCAGGTTCCGGCTCTTACGGCAACAGCAACATCAGGTACAGTTAAGTGTAATGGTAACACCACAACAGTTACAGTAAGTGCATCCGGTGGTACGCCCCCGTATACAGGGACTGGAAATTTCACGGTGTCTGCAGGGTCGTATAATTATACTATAAAAGATGCCAACCAAAAAACGTCAACAGTCAGTATTACAGTAAGCCAACCAAATGCCATTAGCATATCAGTTTCTGCAGGTACCGTTACCACAGCAGGCGGCTACACTACGGCTACATGTACAGCTTCTGGTGGTTCGGGTGCATATAGTTACAGTTTGGATGGTGGCAGCTACCAGGCAGGAAATTCCTTCCAAAATGTTTTGGCGGGCAGCCATTCTATTACTGTTAAAGATGTAAATAGTTGCACCTACTCAAAAAGCTTTTCGGTTGCTGAGGATATTCCTCCTGCAAACCCGGGAAATTTGACAATCCGTATAGAAAGCAAAACGGCTACACCAGGTTTATGCAGTTTTGATGGCAGTATCAGCACCAATGCCTGGGCTGATATGGAGGACGTTATAAACCTTTCTAATTCCAGCGGAAAGGGCATTACATGGAATGTTAATACAACTTTTTCTGGCACTTATCTATTGAAATGGCGTTATGTAAATGGTGGAAAAAATAATGCTACTACAGCTAAACTAATAGTTAATGGCTCTACAGTATATTCGGCTCTTTCTTTTCCTCCAACTGCAAGCAGTACCAGCTTCACCACTATTGAAACTCACGTAAGCCTAATCAATGGTAGTAATACTGTACGCTTGGAAACCACAGTATCAAGTGCTTTTGCTGATATAGACTGGTTTGAGGTTACTACTAATAATACTTCCTCTTTAACAACCGGCAAATGCTCCGGCACAACGGCAAGAAAGTCTTCCGCGACTGACAATGGTCGATCTCTTGAGACGCCCAACCTAAATTCTATTGGAGTTTTTCCTAATCCTTCAAATGGAAGGGTAGTAATTGGATTTAATTTGCCGGAAAGCGACAGGGTATCTATAAAAATATTCGATTCATTTGGCAGGCTAATAGATGATCTTGGAAGCAAATCTTATGCTTCCGGGTATCAACAGCTCACATACAATTTTAAAAACAAACCGGCTGGAGCCTATAATATCATAGTTGCCACTGAAAAGGCAATAAGAAAGGCTACCAAGGTTATTTTAATTGATTAAATAACAAATAGAAAAGAAGCAAAGGACAGGGAATTAGTTTGATCACGTCATCAATTTTTCTCTATAAAAGAAATCCAGCTGTTTATGCAGCTGGATTTCTTTTTAGAGGACTGGCTTTTCTATTCTTAAAAATTCAATGAATTCAAAAATTATTAATTTAAATACCTTTGATTATGTTTTGCAGGTGATAGAAATATTCGATTAACCGATAGCCAGACAATGAAACCCTCAATAATTTTTATTTTTTCATTATTAACTATCAACACTGTCGCAAAAAATTATTTTGTAAACCCATCAGCTTATTCCTCAGCACAAAAAGCCACAAAAAAAGAACCCTGGAAAAGTCTCGACTCTGTTAACAAAAACATGAACCTGTTTTCAAGTGGGGATACAATTTTTTTAAAATCGGGAGAACTATTTATCGGGACATTACAAATTACTGCCTCGGGTTTAGCGAAAGCCCCGCTAGTTTTTATGTCTTATGGAGATCCAACTATGAGGCCTCTATTTCAGTATCCTCTTCCTGATAACAATCCCCAACCCAACCGGGTTGCAATTAGATTGTATAAGAGCAGCTATGTAGTAATCTCCGGCATAAGTATAGCGGATACAACTATGGATATCAGAGATCATTCTGCCATTGCAAATGTAGCATATGCTGTATCTCTCGATAAATGTTCTAATGTTACTTTAAATAATGTAGATGTATCGCTTGTTGGAATAGGTATAGAAATAAAGGGAGATAATAATCTTGTTTCAAACTGTAAAATACATAATCTCAGGATGATTGTGAACACTCCAAATAATGAAAATGACGATTACGGAGCTGTGGCTGTAGTTTTAGGAGGATCAAATAACAAGATTGAAAACAACGTCTTTATGAATTGCTGGGGAACAAGTGTAGATTTTGGTTATGATGGCGGAGGAATTGAAGTTTTTGGAAATCAGGCAAGTAATAACAGAATTGAAAATAATATTGTAATAAACTGCAATGGTTTTATGGAATTTGGAAGTAATTCCGGAGGCTTGTGTACAAATACGGTTATTACGAATAATTTCTTAATTAACAATGGACTGATTTTTTATATCCATAATGGCGGAGCTTTTAACCTTGCTGTTAGTAAATTGAATTTCAATAATAACATTATTGCAGAAACTGCTAACTTATTTACCCGGCAATCATATCTTATTGGCATAGGCCCTAATCGACCTGATAAGAACGATATAATTAATATCAAGAATAATCTTTTTTTGATTTATACAGAATCTGACCTTCTTGCCTCTAAATTGAAGCCATTTGCAAAAAATAAATTCACTCATACTGGTAATATTTATTATTTAAAAGGCGGAAAGTTGAATTTTGATCCAGAAAAATCAGAAGTGATCCTCGATTCAGATCCGGTATTAAAGTTTGACGAATTAAAATCTTCTGTTCAATTGTTTTTGAAACTCTACTTTGGAAAGCTGAAGTTATTAAGAAACATATTAGCAATAGATCAATAGGCATTCTTATCTCCAATACAGATATGATATATCGTAAGAAACATGATCCTTATATCTAGCCAGATATTCCAATTTTCAAGATACCAAAGATCACTTCTTACTCTAAGCCTGATTTGTTCCGGGTTTTTTATTTCGCCTCTAAAGTTATTTATTTGAGCCCACCCCGTGATGCCAGGTTTTAAAAAATGCCTGATCATAAATTGGTCTACAATTTTTGAATAATCAGAAGTATGCTTTACCATGTGTGGCCTTGGCCCCACTAAACTCATTTCCCCTTTCAATACATTTATAAATTGAGGAAATTCATCCAGGCTTGTCCTTCGTAAAAATTTTCCAATTTTAGTTACCCGGCAATCGTCCAAGGTTGCCTGTTTTTCATTCGCTTCATCATTTACCCGCATGCTTCTAAATTTTAAACAGTAAAATGTTTTATTGTTCTTGCCTGAACGCAATTGCGAGAAGAATACCGGGCCCTTTGATTCAAGTAAAATTAATAGCCCTACTAATGGGATCAGCCAGGAAAGAATAAAAATGATTACAAATAAGCTGACAACTACATCTAAAATTCGCTTCTTTATCCTGTTCCTAACATCCTCAAGCGGTTCACTTCGAAAAGAAAGGACCGGGAGATCTTTTATAAAATCAATAACAACTGGTTTGCTAAAAAACAATGAAAGATTAGGTACCAGTCTAAGCCGTATGCATTCCATTTCTGCTTTATGCATTATAGTGTAAATAAATTTGTTTTGCTCAGGCATAATAGTGGTAAAAATTTCCTGAACATTCAGTCTTTTTGCCACCTGGATCGTATTTGAAATTTCTGACAGGATTGGATGGTGAGTCAATTCCGTTATGTTTTGTCTATCCTCTACAAACCCCAGCAAATTGGTATTTATACCTTCTTCTTCAAAATAATCGGCAAGCTTTTTTGCAGTATCATTATATCCAAGAATTATCACATTACTTAGATAATCGTTTCGTTTCCGAAAATAACTCCTGAAACCAAGATATAAAAACCTGTTCAAAAAAAGGCCGAATGAAAAACTGATAATTGTGACAATTATAAAAAACCGGGAAACCTCGAAAGAACGTGAAAAAAAGAGGTAAAACAAAATGGATATCATCCACAATATAAATATCTGACCGGTTCGCTTTGCAAAGGATTCAAAATTAATAATGAGCTGATCTGCATAGGTGCCAAATAAAAATGATAGTAATAGCCAGAAAGTATTCAGAAATAACCAGAATAATAAGTAAGCATTGAAATACTCAGATGGAATTTTTTCATCAAAATATAGTCTGGCTGTAATAAAAGAAATATTCAACATGGAAATATCCAGCAGAACTAAAGGAATTTTGAGATAATTTTTAAAATGGAGGTCCATGATAATTTTATCTTTTCTTATCTAAATAATTACACTCAAAAATTCAGTTTCATACTTGCCTAATTCTGTTAATTGTATAAATAAATAAGTTTATCCATAATGCGGGTAGCAGCTTGCCCATCCCATAGCTCTGGGATCACACCTTTTTTCCATTGGCCATTTTCTATTTTTTGAAGGTAAGGGGCAATATTACGAGGGTCCGTACCTGCGAGTTCATTTGTGCCCAGCGTAACTGTTTCTGGCCTTTCCGTTGAATTTCGCATTGTGATACAAGGTATATTTAAGACTGTTGCTTCCTCGGTAATCCCTCCCGAATCTGTAATCACTCCCCTCGCATTTTTTAATAGGTATATAAAATCTAAATATCCTGTAGGTTCAGTTTTTATTAGCCGATCATGGTCGTATCCCATTTCATTTAGAATTTTACAGGTCCGTGGATGTACAGGAAATACTACCCGGGAACCATTTGTATTTGTCAGAATTGAATCGAGCAGGCGTCTCAAATTAGTGCCATCATCCACATTTGAAGGCCGGTGTAAAGTCAGGAGATAAAATTCTTTCTCATTTAAGTCCTTCGATTCCCATAATTCAGGTTTATGCAAATATTTCAAATTTTGATATAGGGTATCTATCATAGTATTTCCAACAAAAAATATTTTATTACTATCAATTCCAATAGAAATTAAATTTTCTCCCGCACTTCTGCTGGTGGTAAAAAAAAGGTTTGAAATAGAGTCTGTTACAATTCTGTTTATCTCCTCGGGCATTGTCATATCTCCTGACCGTATTCCTGCTTCCACATGTGCAACATCAATACATAACTTTCTTGCAGTTATAGTGCACGCCATTGTGGAAGTAACATCTCCCACTACAAGAACAACATCTGGTGTAAATTCCATCAGCTCTGTCTCGAATTTTACCATAATTGATGCTGTCTGTTCGGCCTGGGAGCCTCCTCCGCATTCCAAATTAATGTCAGGCTCTGGAATTTGCAACTGGTGAAAAAAATCATGACTCATTTTTTTATCATAATGCTGGCCAGTATGAACAAGTCGATACCTAAGAACAAAACCTTTTGATCGTGCACAATAAATAGATTTAATGATAGGAGAAATTTTTACGAAATTGGGCCTTGCCCCAGCTACAATTGTTATAAACATACGGAAGGATGATGCCACACGTATCTTGACGGACGTTGATTCAGGCTAAAAAGGCTGATGCGTTTTTTCCGCTATGTATGGCATCATATTTATTTATCAAAGAAATCGTTTCTAAAACATTTTCTTTCCCTGAAGCACCAAAAAGTATCGATTCAATTTGTGGAAGTTTGGTAACATACTCTATTGCTTCATTTGCAGGAATAGCGCCGCCGGCAAGCACCTGCATAGCCACTCCCCGCATCTTCCTATTTTTTAGCGTATCTTCATAAGATTCTTTTCCGCCTGCCATTCGAAACCCCTTTTTGTTTACCGAAAAACAAACGATCGGATTCTTAATTCCTGCAGATTCCAGGCAATTTAAAAGCCGGGGCATGTTCATTGTAATAAACCCCGGCTCAGCATTATATTTTTTGATGATATAGTCGTAATACGCCCTGAATATATCTTTCATTCCCAAACCAAGTAAAAGGTCCGTCATCACATTTTGGAGAAAGATGACTGGGGTTTCAAACTTTTTAAACATTTTCATTTCTGAGTCTATCAACAATTCCATTATTGATAGGTAATCTTTTGAGATAACTGCCAATCCTCCTTTGAATATAGAGCCGAAAATATTTCCGGGTACAAATTTGCTGATAGCACCGGCTATCCCGAGTTCAGTAACTGCATTTGCATACTTATGCGCATAAGGGATACATGGAAAAAAATTCAACCCCGGCCGAATCACATTCTCATTTCGGATAAGGTCGCAGATGGAAGCAATCCTGTCGTGAGTTGTACACATAAACGTGTTAATACCAGCGTTCATCGCAATGCTAATTACTTTTAATACAGCTCTATCATCGCTAAACCTTACAGCCTGCATTCTTGCTTTCTCGTCTGAAATATGATTTATCCCAAAAAACTGGTTATCGCCAAATAATATTCGTTCCATCTAATTATTGAATCTTTTTATTTGTTGAATAACATTATCGGTTTGCCAGGCAGTTTCGAAAGTATTTTTATTGTTCTGACGACGGCCCATAACTGCATCAATAAAACAATCAACCTGGGCTGAATACTCTTCTCCACGCAGGTAAAAATTTATTCCATCCACAAATTCAGTTATGTACTCTATATTCCATCCCTTTTTATAATTTCCGGGAGGCTGCGAATTATTAAAAAAAATCTTTAGCTCAGTTGAATCAGAAATTATTTTTCCTTTCGTTCCGTTGATAGTAATAGACACAGACATTTTCCGATAACTTTCATCACTCCAGTTTACAGCTATGATACCTGAAATGCCATCCCCGGTTTCGACCAATGAATAAGCAGAATCTTCTACCGATTCTGAGAAAATTGACTTTAGAATGACGCCATGAATTTTCTTTATTGGCGAAAATAAAAAATGAACCAGGTCAATAATATGTGATGCATAATCCATCAGGCATCCACCGCCTTCCTCAGCCTTTGATCGCCATGTTCCTTCCTTCTTTTTGGTTATTACAGGCCCATTTATTTCGCCAGAAAAATGTTTAATGTCCCCAAGATATCCGGCTTCAATAATTTCTTTAACCCTTTCGAATGTTCCGACGAATCTATTATGATATCCAACCTGGTTTACAATGTTTTTATCATGTGCAAGCTTTACCAATTTATTGCCTTCATCTATGTCCAGACAAAACGGCTTTTCCACAAATACATGAATGTTACGTTCGATAAGTTCTGAAACAACAGACGTATGATATTTCGTCGGTACAGCTACAAAAACCGCCTCCGGCTTGATGATATCCAACATTTCTTTATAATCCGCAAAACAATTAAACTGAGTGAACTTTTTCAGCACACCTGTAATAAGTTTTGATGTTTCTGCAACCCCGACAACATTTACGTCTTTGTGAGCACCCAAAATAGCCAAATGAGATATACCCATTTTTCCCAAACCTATCACTGCAACTTTGATCATTTCTTAAATTTCAAAATTTCGCTTTTGAAAATATTATATGCCTCCTCACCTTTGGATACCAGTTCCGGTACAACGTTTTTACTTTTTAAATTTGAAATATACGCTTCCAGGCCACTTACCGTCAATAGGGCCTCATGATGTATAAGCCCATAGTCAACTAAAAGCTTGTCAACTCCCAATAATTTATCCTGATATACTGAAATAACTGGAATTCCGAGTAATGCCAATTCTCTTGTCATTGATCCACCAGCGCCAATAAAAAGAGAGCAATCACATGCCACGAAATCGAAACTCAGAGGGCTTGCTGGCACATTTACCAAATAAAATTTATCCTGTCTATAATGTTGTGCCTGGTCTATGTCCCTTGTTAAGACGGTTATACTATACCTATCCTGAACAGCTGTGATCAATTCGTCCAGAAAATTTTTTCTCCCGTTATAATACTGAGCCATTTGTGGCTCCGGCCTTATATAAATTCTAACTTGATTTGATGAAGCTTTTACCCTGCGGGTATTATGTATCTCAGTGCATTTACTCCATAGGTAAATGCCTTCTTTAACTCCCGGATATTGAATCAATTTTTTCGCAGAGATCCCACTTTTTAGCAATTTTGCTTTCTGCATACTCTCAGGAATAAGAATCTTTGTGGCACAATAAAAACACAGGTAATTACCTAAAGCATGTTCATTATCATTTGTATAGATTGAAGGAATATTTAAAAACCACGCTACGAGAGGCGAATGAAATGAACTTTGTGAAACAGCAATGTCTGGGTTCTGCTTTCTTAAGTATCTTATTAATTGAAACACCCTTACAGGATAGCCAAGCATTTTCTTTATTAAGCTCTTTCCATAATGTTTCCCTATAACTGTATGATTCATTCCTTTTTGTTCTAACAAGGAAATGGTGTTTGCCAAAGGACGGGAAGTGATGATAATTTCATTCCCGTCGTTTTCCAATTCCCTGATGAGATTAAAAAACATATTTACATGCGGGGAATTAGACAAGTCAAACCATATTCGCATAAACTATACCTGATATTAAAAAAAAAGCCTAAAACCGGTTATCTATAACTTGCCTGTGCTTACCGTTTTCACCAGTTAGAAATGTGTCGGTTATTTCCACTAAATAATCTTTAAATTTTAGATTTTTCTTTATAAGATTGATGTAAGCCGCATAGTCATGGATTCTTTTTGAACTGTCTGTGCTAAGCCTAACTGTAATAGAGTTATTATCAAACAGGATTTGATAATTTTTTATGGAATTGTCACTTCCAAAAAGGTAAGAAAAAAGAGAATCATGAATCACATTGCCACTCAGATCCACCACAAGATCGGTACTTCTCCCAATTATTTTTTTTATAACCGGATATGTCCTTCTGCATCTGCACTTATCCTCCAAAATTTCAACAAGATCGTTTGTATTGTATTTCAACATTATATAACCTGAATTAGATAAATCTGTACTAATCAATGCACCATTTTTGTCAATTTCATAAAAAGCCCTGGTACTTATCAGGTGTAGATTTTGATGTTCGCATTCAAACGCGGAAATCCCCCCTTCATTACAACCATACTGATTAAATACCTTTGCCCTAAATCCTTTCTCAATATTAAGTCTCATGGGCTTTGTCAACATTTCAGCAGTGCAAATAATTCCCTTCAAATCGGGAAATACTATGCCGTCATGATTATTTAAATAGTTTGCTATTGCGTTAATTATACCTGCATATCCATAAATGATCTGGATCTTTCTTTTTTGAATTCTTTCAATATAATCCTGTAACAGCTTATCATTTAAGGGGGACGCATAGAACAAGTCTACATTCAGTAATGAATAAAATAACCTGTGTTTCCATCCACGTTTAATCAACGAGGTGCCCGCAATAAATGCGACCCTATTCCCCAATTTATATCCTCCTGCCTCCCATGCGAGGATTATTCCTGCCCATAAGTACGATTGAGAAATTGAAGTTGAATAATAAGTAAAGGGTACCCCCGTCGAACCGCTAGTGGATTTTTTATACAAATTCCCTTTGTAGTTGCGGGAAACAAAGTCAGAAAAATGCTCTTTTACAAGAGTCTTGTTAAGAACAGGCAACTCATCGTATGAAGAATACTTTTTATAATATTTTGCTGAAGATTTTGCAAGGTTGAAAAGCTCGGTTAGCCTATCTGTTCTTATTTTATCTATTTCTTGTCGGGGCATATATTGGTGTTTCCTCAATTCAAAAAGTGTTTTTAGAATTCGTGTTCCCCTGAGCAAGTCAATGAGGTATAACCTTAACTTTCCTAAACTCTCGCTGATCATCCTTTTTAAAGGCATAAACTTGATCCTCCACCGTCATGATGAATGAGCCGCATTTATGACATACTTGTGTTTTGCGTTTGCAGCTTTCAAAAAGGGCGCATTTATTATTAACTTGTAATCATTAAATTTTAAGTGCCGCTTTACTATGTCCAGGTATGCATAATATTCTTTTTCCTGTTTCGAATTATCTACATTCAGATAAACATAGATCGCCTCATTGTCAAACAAAATTTGAAATTGTCTTATTGTCCTGTCATTACGAAATAAGATATTGAAGAAAGCCGCATGTAATATCTTATTGTTAGTATCAATTACAATATCATAACTGCGTCCTATTACTTTGCTTATAATAGGAAAAGTTCTGCCGCACTTACAGTCGCCATTTTCAGAAATTTCAATCTTGTCTCCTGTAAAATATTTTAGCATTATAAATCCTTCATTGGAAAGATCTGAACTTAATAGATTTCCACCGGAATCTATCTCATATTTGCACCTGGTGCTTATCAAATGCATCTGGTGATGCTCGCATTCAAATGCCGATATACCCGCTTCATTACATCCATATTGATTAAAAACTTTTACCTGAAAGGCTTTCTCTATATTATCACGGTTTGAATCAGTCAATATTTCCGCTGAGCTAACTATTCCTTTTAAATGAGGAAATGAAACCGGTTTGGTTCTGTTTATATAATTAGCAATAAGATCAAGGGCACTTGCGTATCCGTAAATAAGTACTGTTTTGCGGACCCTTATTTTTTCAATATATATTTCTATGCTTTCGTCATTAAGAGTATATGTGGAATAGACATCAATATTTAATAAACGGTAAAATACTGTATGTTGCAAGCTTGCCTTAAACAATGAAGTGCCTGCAACAAAAGCGACCTTTTCCCCTACCCGGTACCCGCAAACTTCCCATGATAAAAAAATTCCAGCCCACAAAAAAGACTGGGAATTAGAAGTTGTATAGTAAACCAGGGGAGTACCTGTAGAGCCGCCTGTGCCTTTATAATACAACTTCTTTTTATATTTTTTGGAAATAAGATCGTCAAAATTCTTTCTAATGATATCCTTTGTCAAAACAGGTAACTCATCATAGGAGTTATATTTTCCGTAGTACTTTGTAGTTGCCGTGGCAATCAAGAATATCCTTTCAAACCTTTCATCTGTAATTTTCCTAAGCTGGCTTGCTTCAATAAACTGCTGCTTCCTTAATTCACAAAGTACCTTCGAAATATGGGTACCTCTCAGCATATCTATTAAGTGCAATCTCCAGTTGTAAAAAAATCCAGATACTTCCATTTAAGTAATTCTTGAAAGATGGCCTTATAAATTCAGGAACTCAGTAGAGAATGATTTAAAGAAGCCAATTTTTTTAATATTTTATCCGGGCTGAATTTTTCCGCCTCTACATACGAATTAGAACCATATACCTTCAGAAGGTTTTTGTTCGCGAATATCTCATCGAAAACATCATCAAGATCTGAAAAACAGCCAGGCCTTATAAGCCATCCATTATAATGATCCTTAACGATTTCAGGAATACCTCCGACGCGTGTAGAAATTATTGGTTTTCCGCCTGACATTGCTTCCAAAACTGAAATGGGCAGACCTTCAAAATAAGATGGAAGAATATATATATCACAATCACGAATAGCACTAATCTTTCTTGCACCATTAATCCACCCCAGGTAATTAATATTTTTAAATACTGGATTCTTCAAAAGCAATTCAAGACGCTCTACTTCCCCATCTCCTGCTATAAACAACTTAATTCTGTCGCTTAGATAATACTTGTTTGATTCCAGGAATACTATTAAATCAAATAATCCTTTTTCATTGCATATTTTTCCCAAAAAAAGAAGATGAACAACGCCATTGGAAAACTTTTTTTCTTCACTATAGTGACTTTCAATTGGGTTACCTAAAACAAAAGTGTTAGTAAGTCCTACTTCACCTATAAAAAAATTTCGCCATTGTTGGGAAAGGCAAATGACAGAATCACTAATTCTGAGAGTGTGCCTAATAATTTTCTTTAGGATCTTTGATTGATTATAAAATACATGAAAATGACCGGAATGAATATGAAAAATAACTTTCTTATTAAACATTTTGCTGACATAGCAAATGCATGACTTTCTGAAAAAACTGCCTTTTGAAGCTGCATGTAAGTGGACTATTTTTATTTTCCTGTTATAAAGAAATATTCTCAGGATTTTAATCATTCCTCTAAAAAAAAATGCTATACGGAGTGCTTTAAATTGTATTCCAATTTTTTTTTGCGCCGTAGAAGGATAAGTTGGGACAAATGTAAAGCCGGGTATATATTTTGAATACGTTTCTAAAACCGAACCCATTCCACCATATCCTTTTTCAGGCCCTACAAAGAGCACATTTTCAAACACCACATCCATACACCACAATTTCCGAAGCTCATATTTCTATCTTTATGAGTAAAAACAACGCTCAGTTAACCGCAAGCAATTCAAAGTATTTCTGAAACATTTTTTCCGAGGTAAAATTATCAACCACAAAACGCCTGATTTTTTCTCCTTTTAAATTGGCTGCTAAAAGGTAGTTCCAGCTCCCAGCTATAGATATGCAGTCCCTGGGCCTGCAAAGCGACCCTGTTAGCCCTTCTACCATCATCTCCTTTGCCCCTCCAATATCTGTAAGTGAGCATGGTAAGCCGAAGGCCATTGCTTCAAGGGCTGCCAATGAAAATGTTTCTATATTACTGGAGGTCAGGGTAAACAAATCCGAGATGCAATAAAACTTTCTTACATCGTGTTGATTACCGATAAAATGTACATATTTCTCAAGCCGGTTTTTCCTTGCATGGCCAGTCACGTATTCAGCGTATTTAGCTTCGCCATCGCCAATAAAAAGTAAGTGAGACTTTTGTCTATAATCTTCATGAAGAATTTTCAGTGCATCTATGGCATCCAATTGTCCCTTCTCCGGGGAAATACGTGCGACATTAATGATTATTTTTTCATCCATTGAAATATTATATGTTGATCTTTCTTTGCATATATCGAGATTAGTAAATAAGGATGGATTAAAATAGGATGTATCAATACCATTATATACAATTGGCTGAAAACCAGCCTGGGGGCGATATACTTCCCGGAAATAACTTTTTTGGCTGTTACATATATAAATTATAGCGTCCTTCCTCGAAACAAATTTGAAGTACATAAAGGTCAACCACCTGTTTTTTAAAGAAGAAGGAACTGTGGAGTGTATTGATAAATAAAATTTAATCCTATTGTCAAATATCAAGGCAAGCTTAGCCAAAAAAAATGAATAGCCATTGATGCAAAAAACCTTCGTTATTTTTTCCTTTTTTATAAAGTTCCTGATCTTTAAGGACACGGAAATGTCCCATCGAAACTCCCTGGTAATTGTAATACATTTTACTTCTTTGGCAACTTCACCTAAAAGTCTATCCTCTTTACTTAGTGAAACAACAATTGGCTGAAACTCTGCTGTTTCATTAAATTTATTTACAATGCTAATCAGAAATTTTTCGGCGCCTCCCATAGGAAAGCCGTGAATGATAAAAGCGATTTTGTTTTTACGTAGCATCGCACAGGCTTTTAGGCACTTCGATATGCATCCATAATTGTGACCCGGTTAGAATATCCTGTTTCAAGAGAGTAGGAAGGCAAAATCATTTTTTCGATTTGCTTATACTTTTCGTTTTTCAAAGCCTCGATTATTTTGTTTGCTATTGCCCCACTTTCAGGTGCTGCTAAAAGACCATTGACATTATCTTCAATGTATTCTGTAAAAGAGCCAACGCTAGTTGCAACCACCATTTTTTTTGCAGCAAATGAAGTCATCAAAACTCCGCTTTGGGTGGCATCTCTATAAGGGCACACAATGAATTTCGCAGCTCCGATGTATTCGGCTAGCTCGGTGTTGCTAAGGTGCCTGCAAATTATCTCAATATTGTCTTTATGCCTGTCCACGATGGATGAATTGATCTGATATCCATAAGAAGAGCTTCCTGCGATGACAAATTTTTCGTCTGGATAATTACTCAATACCATTGGAATGGCCTCAAGTAATAAATCAATTCCTTTATAAACCGATAGGCGTCCAAAGAAGAGGATTGATTCGGTTTTATAACTTTTCTTTTCAAGAAACTGCCTGATAAAAGTATATGGTTGTAGTCTAATTACCTTTTTTACAGCTAGACTGCGGTGGTTTAACTTTTCAAATTGCCTTCGTGCAAACCATGAATAAAAAAAATACCCACTCGCAACATTAAAATAAAGCAGGTTTGGAATCTTTATTTTCCATGAACTTTCCCCAGAATGTGGCAAAGGATCGTGTATTGTAATGAATATCTTTTTTGATCTTATAAAAAAATACAGGCCTGTAGCTCTTACCGAAATTGAATCAAAGTGAATAATTTCAGCGCCGATGTTCCGAATGAATTTTCCCAATTGCCTGGCAACACTAAAGCTATAAGGAGCAAAACTTCTCTTATGTTTGTGAACAACAAATAACACATTTTCAATCCCTGCAAAATAAGGACTGAAATGCCTCCATTTTTCCTCTCCTAATACAGATTCTACTTTTTCGATCGTTTTAAAATTTGATAAATCGTCTATACCAAAAACAAACTTAGAATCAGGCGAAAGCTCTATAATAACATTTAGTTCTACCTGGTCCTTTATACTTTGAATTGTTTCCAACGCTGCATCAAGGTAAAACGGCAATAAATAGTAAACCACTACCATGTCAGTTCTCAAGATGCATTAATGACTCAAAATTTCGCCACTCACAGGAAGCGTATTATTTCTTTCATAAAAAAACCTCGCGTATATCAAACCTGAGAATAACACAACAATCCAAAAAACAACAAACAAAAAATATCTACTATAATGCGCAGCCAATAAAATGTAAATTAATATAATTGTTCCGGTAAATAAATAGAAAAGGATCGCATGGTTAAACTGGACAATTTTTTTCTTTACCAGGAAAATATCCTGGCAAACATGAAAAATAAGAAATGAAAAAAATATGGCATAATTTACTGCAGACAAAGTTTTGAACCATAAAAGCCCTATCACCGATATCAAGACATTTATCAATAAACTGACCATATTAAATTTCATATCGAGCTTTTCAAGTTTCATTGCTATTAAAAGATTTGCCTGGAGAAGCGCTGTCGGAAAAACTAAAATAGTCATGAACATTTCTTTGCAGTAGACAGAGACAAGATCATATTTTGCCCCAAACAAAAAGGGAATAACAACATCTGCAAAGGAATAGACAAGCGTAAATACAAAAACCCCATAAACTCCATACCCAATAAAGGCTTTCCGAAAAATTGAATACATTATTTTTTCATCGACATTTTTCTCTTGTACCAATAAGGGAAATATCGAAGACGAAACTATAAAAGGCAAAATTTCAGCTATTGAAAACAGCTTAAATGAAATTTCATAATTCGCAACATCTGTAAATGATAACATTTTTGAAACCATGATGTTACCAATACGCCAATATATTATTGATATAGTACCAATAATTATAAACGGCCAGTTTGAAATTATAGTCCTTTTTATTTCACTTGTGTCAGTTTTGGCCAGCATGACCTGCTTAAAATTGATTACTCCACCAGTACCAATCCTGATAAATAAATTTAGTGTAAGTGCACGCAACAAAATGAGTATTAGTGACAGTGCCAATACAGATATGGGCGAGATGAATAGCATACAGGCCAAAAGAAACTTAAGAAATGCCTCAACCGTAAGAATAATAAATGTTTTTTTCTGTTCGAGCCTGGCAATATTTAAATTCTTAATTACATAAATTATGTTGTCGAATATGATGTTTATTCCTATCAGCAAAGACAAATTCCGGATAAGTTGATTGCTGTATAAACAATACGATATAAATATATTAATGACATAAAAAATAACGCCTATAAAAAATTGCATTTTTAAAAACCTGCCGGTTAATTGTGTTTTATCCTCAATGTTTAAATATTCTCTTATAAACCATTGCCCTAAGCCAAGTGATGAAAAGGCAACAATTAGGGAGTAAATTGTATTTGCAATGATATATGCGGCAAAATCCTGCGTTGAAAATTGACGTGCAATGACAATAAAGAAAATACTTAATAAGATATTCTGGAATAAATTGGATACTACTCCCCAAACACTATTTGTAAACCAGGGAGCTTTTACTTTAGCAAATAAATTATCCAATCTTTGATAATTCACAGTTATAACCTGCAATAAGCAGGCAAATAAGGGTTACAATCAAAATCTCAATTCTTATATCTCCAAAAGAATAAACAGTGTAAAATCCGACCAGCCAACTGGCTATTGAAGCAATAACCAGAATTATCCACGTAGTATTATGTTTTAAGTAGAATTTGAATGCTTTAAAAACGGGCAGCAACAGTAAAGCAAAAATTGCACAGAAGCCAACAATACCCATTTCGGTTAAAAATTTCAGATAGCCACTTTCGGGATGGTCAAAGTAAATAATTTCATTATCTACCAACCAATACTGATCTGGGTTGTGAATAGATACAAAGTTTGCATAATTGCCAAGACCAATCCCAAAAAATGGATAATTCATGAAGATATTAAAGGCATCCTGCCAGATAGCATATCGAAAATCGTAAGATTCACTAAGTGTAGCCCTATTGAAAATTGGAAATTTATCCTGAAAATAAAAAACTACCATGTAAAGCCCGGCACATGCAATAATGGAAGCAACTCTATAACGGGAATTGCTAAAAAGCAATATAATTAGCAAACCAACACACCAGCCACCAAATCCGGCTCTGCCACCTGTGAACAGAATAGCTACCAATATAAGGAAAAGTATTACGTAATTTTTTAAGGGTAGCCCTGACGCTGTTTTGTCCTTTATCAAGAATAAAAAGCTTCCTGCTGCCAAAAACTGAGCATACTTCTGTGGATCCTGAAAAAAACTGGTATACCTAATAGTTTCTCCCAATACATTAGGGTTTACTGACTTTGATATGGAAAAATCTACTCCAAAAATTAACTGCCCGGCCAAAAATAACAGCGAAACAACTAAAGTAATTTTCAAACATGATATCACCGGATATATAAATTCGACATCATTAAGACACTCATCAATTAAGATTCTTATAAATACAAAAACTGACAACAATTGAATAAAGGCTGCTGTCGTGTCCCGGGATACACTTTCCGCATTTGCTACACCCACAATTGCCGCCACTATCATTAAAAGAAAGAAGAAGAAAAATATGCCTTCAATTTTAAGTTTGGCGTGCTTTGGTTTATAAAAAAAAAGAAAAAAAGAAAAAGTAATAAAATCAAAGCTGTCAAGACTAACCAATTGAGGAAATAGATCGAAAGCTAAAAGAGGATATGCGAGTAAAATATATTTTATGTATACTCTGTTTTTATCAGCCTTTGTAAAAAGCATTATCGCGAAGTATGAAACTATCGTGATAAATCTCAATATAATGAAGATAATACTCAATTGTGTTTCCTGAAAAGATTAAACCATACGCCCGTCATCCGGCATATGTTTTCTGCAAAAGAGGCTTTTTCAAGTATTTGAAACCTGGGAAGCGTATATAAGTCAGCAATATTTTCCCTTGTTAAATACCGGGTCCTTGTCGTAAAAGCTATTTTGTATCCAGCATTTTTTAAGGCATTAATTTCTCTTTTTGTGTAACTGCCATTAGGAAAGGAAAAGCTATCAATTTTTTTACCCACCCAGGATTCAATTCTACTTTTCGACTCCATCAGCTCAAAATTTAACCGCTCTTCTGAGCACTTCGTTAAAATAGGATGAGTAACAGTATGGCTGCCAATAGATATGTATGGATTCGCCGAAATCTCCTTTACATCTTCTATGGTGAGAGCTTCACGCCTTAGGTTAAGCCTTGATCTTGCTTCATTAACGACCTTTATGCGTTCGCTGTTCTCCACTTGTTTAAGCAGTTCAACGGCCTTCTTGTTTTTTTGATTGTCGTTAAAATAGGACCACCAAAAAGGGCCCCCTTTTTCAACAGGCTCTGTAGAAACAAAAATCGTTACAGGTATCTTCATCTTTTGAGCGATTTCAACGATATTCTGCCTGTTATTTTTCCATCCATCATCTACAGTAATTAAAACAGAAGCAGCCGGAAAACTTTTTTGCCCTGCTGCAATTAATTTTAACTCATTATGGCTTATAAAACAAAAGCCTCTCTTTCCCAGCCATTCAATGCATGACCTAAAACATTTCTCATCGGGATCGTGGAAATAAATTGACAAAATATACTGTCCACGAATTGCTTTTTTTACAGCTTTTCCGACTATTCCGAAAGCAATCAAAATATTTGCTATGAGAAAAGCAGCAGCATTTCTGATTCTGAAAAACATAAGCGAAGTGTATTCTTCGTTATGAAACTAATTTTGCAGCTGGCTGCGATTTTTGAGCGCTTATGTCGGCAACCATATAATATCCTAACGAAGGCAGCAGTACTTTAAGCCTGCCATTTTCTAACTTAACAATGCCTTTTCTGTCCGTTTTTTTTAAATTGTCTTTCTCGTTTGAAAGATTCTCCAGGCATACCGGCACTTTTTCCAGCATTACTTTTAAATGCTTGCTTATGGTGTGTTGTATATATTCAATTTCAAAATCCTGAATTATTACTGGCTGTTGCAACCAATAAAAAAAATCAATCACATCATTTGTATTTCTTACGCTTAATAATTCGTCTTCGAATATTCTTACGAATACAAGGGAAGAAAACAGAGGCTCATAAACAATTTTTTTCCATTCCCACCATTGTCTTTCGACGAGATTTAAAGGACAATAGGCTTCAAACCCTTTCCGCGTTAGCAAGAAAGCTACTTTTTCTTCACACTGGGGTTTTGTATAAACTGCATACCAATTTTTCATCTTTCAACATTTTCAATCTCACACAATCCATGCCACTGGAGATACTGGTAATGCTTCGCCACCTGAGTCCCACAAGCAAGACCCCAAAACAAATTAGCAAGGGTTTCTGCATTGCCTTACTATCTCTTTTTTTGTGATACTTTATATCCATATACGTACCCATATCCATACCCATAGTTGTTTTTGGAAAATCCTCTTGGTTTAACACCATTAAAAATTATTGCCGGATTTGTCAGAGGATTTATTTTATTATTCTCATCGATCCGCTCAATAATTGTTTTTGGAGTATTTCTATGGCGCACTACATATAAGGTAGCATCTGCAAATTCAGATAAGATATAAGCATCAATGACCGGTAAAACGGGAGCTGTATCAATAATAATTACATCAAAATTATTTTCCACATAAGAAATAAGATCCCTGACTCTTCCGTTTTCCAAAAGCTCCGATGGATTTTCTTGTAATATGCCTGCAGGGGCAAAAAATAAATTATAATGGCCAGGCAAATTCATAATGATTTCGTCAGGTCTCTTTTCTCCTATCAAAAAGTCGTTGATCCCTGTTTCGTCTGATTTCCCGAATATTCTGCCTAATGAAGGATTATGTAAATCCATATCCATTAGTAATACTTTTTTGCCGGCTATTGCAAAACTTAAAGCAAGGTTAGCAGCAATAAAACTTTTTCCTTCTCCCGATATGCTTGAAGTCACCATGATTTTTTTATGTCCTGAATCAACACCGAGATATTGCAGGGAAACTCTGATTCTTCTGAATACTTCCGATATAAAGGAGCGCTTTTCAGTTTCTGAAAGCAGTAATTGTTCGGAAGATTTATTAAAAGCAACTTCGCCAATCACAGGAATTGAAGTCGAAGCTTCAACATCTTGCCGGTAAAGAACTTTTTTGCTAAGAATTTCCCGTGTGCGGAGAAATGCCATTGGGAAAGCGAATGAGCATACCAAAACGACAACGCCTAATACTATTTTATTTGGACTAACCGGAACATTTGAAGCCTGGGCAAAATTCACGACCCTGCTATCTGCAATTTTAGATGCATACGAAAGTTCACTTTCCTCTTTTTTCTGTAATAAAAAAGCATAAATGCCATTTTCGATATTTTGATTGCGACTAATTTCGAGTAACTGCCGTTCTTTTACCGGGATAGATTGCAACATTGAATTATAGGTACTGTTAGTAGCAGATAAATTGTCCCTGCTCGTTTCCAGGTTTTGACGTTGTCTCTTAATATTCTCAATAATGCTTGGTTTTATCTTTTCAATCTGACTGTTTACAGAGGTTAAAACAGGATTATTTTCGGCTACTGTTTTCTTAAGTTTTTCACGTTCAAGTTCGGCATCGTTTAATGACGTCAATAATTGCGAAAGTGAAGGATCAGTAATTCCAAGGTTTGAAGGCAAAAGACCCAGGTTAGAGTTATTTGATGTTACATAATCTTCCAGTTGGTTCATCACCGACAATTGCATGTTTATTTCGCTTAGTTTTTGATCATTCGCACTCACATTCTGCAAAAACAATTGACCCTGTGTATTGATATCAACTGCATTGGTGCCGGCTTTGTACTGCTGAGTTTTGTGCTCAATGGAATCAAGATGCCGACCCACAACATCTAAGCGTTGCTCTATAAATGCAAGCGTATTTTTAGCCAACGTGTTTTTCTCATTTATTGAGGCATTATTATAGGCTGTAATGAGTTCGTTCAAGATATCTTCAGCCAATTCCGGCAATACATCCCGATAGCTCAAGCTTATCACACTTGATAGCCTGTTCGATGGAGTCACTTTTAAATTGTTAAGGATTTTCCTGGTAACTTCCCTAGGCTCTACAAGAGAAAAATAAAATGGCTTGCCGCTGCCATTGTCAGTGAATTTGGGATTAGAAATAAATTTTAAAACTCCGTAGGGTGTCTTTATCCATTGATTCAATGCACCTTCATATTTGCCATTAATTGATACAATTTCTCTTTCAGAATTATAGTTTAAAGGAATCTTGTGCGTTTTTTTTATTTTTTCAGGCTCAAAGACCAAAACAGAAATGGGAGACGATAAGTAGGCTGACACAGCATTAACTTTTCCGTCCTGGAAAACCGGGGCGTACAAATGCATTCTTTTTACCACATTATCAGCTACTGTTCTTGATTGAAGAATTTCTATCTCATTTTCAATTATTTTTTTTGTACTGATCATGTTTAATGATTCCATCAATTTAGAATCATCATATCCTTTCTTTTCATCTTTTATTATTAAGGATGCCGTAGCCTCATACTTGGGAGGCACATATCGAACATACAAATAAGCGAGGCCAGAGCATATAAACAAACTAATAATAAACCAGGGCCAATATGTTGAATATTTATTCAGCATCTGGACGAAGAGACTTTCGTCCTTTGGAATAGAGGTATCGCGTTGATTCCATTTCATTTAATCTAATAATCTGTCTACTATAATCACAATAATTGACAATGCTGACAGCACCACCGGCATCAATTGCCAACTTCGGCTTGCACTTGCTTTTTTATCCTTGTTTGATTCAACATATATTACATCATTTGGTCTTAAATAATAATAAGAAGATGTAAGAAAATCAGGTGAATTAAGATTAATATGCTTTACAAATTTTTTTCCATCTATCTCTCTTATCAGCATTACGTTATCTTTTTTCCCATAAATTGTAATATCACCAGCCAGGCCTAAAGCTTTTAAAAGTGACATCTTTTCATTTGGCACTGTAATAACAGCAGGATGACCTACCTCTCCGATTATAGTTACTTCAAAATTTAAATAGCGGATATTAACAATAGGATCTAAAAGCAATTTTTTAGACAGGATACTCCGGGTAATTTCGTCCTTTAATTGAAGTTTTGTGAGCCCTGCGGCTTGAAATTTTCCCAGTATTGGTAATTGTATTTCTCCTTCGGAATTAACTAAATAGCCAGAGGACTGCGTGCTATTTCCAGAAGATGTTGTTGAAACAATATTAAATGTATTTGGGGTATTAAATATGGCTGAAGCATCAGCGTTAAGACTGCTGATGGAAATGCTCAAAATATCATTTTTTTGTATAGGCACTTCTGGCCCTTCAGGGACTGAAATAATTGCCCCATCTCTTGCACCGTAGAAATAGGTAGATTCTACTGTGTTTGCACAAGAAGTGCAAGATAGAAGATATAAAAAAATAGCTAGCCTTGACATAAAAATTAGAAACAACACTTAAACTTTCAACACGCTCATTATACAAACCTGCCTAAATATTATTTTTCAACAACTACCAGTTATAATCCATTTATCAATCGGCCTATGTCAGTTTATTTATTTTTTACAAACTACACATTGACCAAAATCCAACTACAAACAATACATGTGTATTGTTTAAACTATCATCAATAAAAAAAGTAATTAGAATAAAATGAATGTTTTATTCCCAGAAGAAACAATCAAAAGCTAACTGTTTAGTAATAATTGACTTGAAAAAATCAACACCAGCAACTTTTTAACGAAAAGGACTTTTATACAGTTTTTGCTTCGGATTAAGATTCTTAAGTAATAAAAATATCTCAAAAAACATGCCACAAGGTCAGCAGCCTCCCCTTAAGAAAACCACTAGAATATTTTCCCCATTATGAGGAGTAAAATCCAGTAATAATGACGAAATAAACGAACAGCCTTTCTATGATATTCTTAGCCATCATTGCGGCCGAAATCCAATGTGGAGGATGGAATTCCCCCTGTATATGTATTATTGACCAAGCCCCCAATAAATAAAGGCCGAATCTCGTGTCAGATCCATTTCCTTTTATTCTGTTTTAGTTTTGAAGTTCTGGTTGGCATAATATTTTAACATTTTCATTTCTTATAAACTCCTTCCACTGCTACTTAAAACTCCAATATTTTATTTCTGATCCATTTGAACGCTCATTAAATCGTTCACAATGCAAAATCAAAAGGCATTACCGCTAATTAAAGGTGCTATACGGAAGCTTGCTTTTTTGAACAGGATATTGCCACAAAAAACGGGTGGTACAATTGAAAGCAGGTATTGTTACTCCGTTTGGATGCGGCATTTAAAAATGTGGAGTCTGGCAGATGCAGGATTACCTAAAATTGTTGCTGAATTAGGACCTGGAGATTCTCTCGGAATCGGGCTGGCGGCATTACTATCAGGATGCAACAAAATCTATGCATTTGATGTAGTTAAGTATTGGAATAATAAAAGAAACATAAAAATATTTGACGAATTAGTTGAATTGTTTAAACAAAGGGCTGCTATCCCTTCCAATAAAGAATACCCACTTGTAAAACCCGAACTTGCTGAGTATACTTTCTTATCGGACCTTCTATTCGATGCTCATTTAAAAGTTTCACTTGACCCGGACAGGATCGTATCAATACGGAATGAACTGGCACATACTGAGCACTCCGGTAAAAAATTTATTGAATTTCATATCCCCTGGAATGATGCAAGTATAATAGAAAAAAATTCAGTTGATTTCATATACTCACAAGCAGTGCTCGAGTGCATCGAAGATTTAGAAAGTACTTTTTATACAATGAATAGATGGCTTAAACCTTTTGGAATAATGTCTCATACAATTGACTTCAAATCACATGGCATGACGAAACCCTGGAACGGCCATTGGACCTTCAGCGAATTTGAATGGAATATTGTAAAAGGAGGCAGGCCTTTTTTAATTAACAGGCAGCCTTTTTCGCATTATATTGATTTACACCATAAACATGGCTTTAAAATATTGAGTATGTCGCTTGACAAAATGCAAAATAGTTTATCAAGAAAAGAGCTTTCTTCAAAATTTAGATATCTAAACGAGGAAGATCTTACAACCAGTGGTATGCATGTCTTATCCCAAAAAGTATGAATTTCCTTCACTGATACGACGGAATAAAATTCATGGAATGAGATTTTTATGGTTGCAGATTAAGCGTATTTGCCCAATACTCAGGACAGGAGAAGCTTACAATCAAACCGGGTGCCATAAAGATATTTTTAAAGTATGTGAAGAAATGAAGTGTTGAAAAAGTGAAAAAAGATTTTTTATGCCTTCTATCGTCATACGATCATATAAATACATAGCGGAAAAACATGCACTGATTGTTACATTTATTTCTGGTGTAAGCTACCAATATTCCAATGTCCCTGAAAATATCTTTAATGAGTTTAAGAAAGCTTTCTCGAAAGGGGCCTATTTTAATAGATATATAAAACCAAACCACCCATTCAAGAAACTAGGAGACTAGTTTCCAGCATAATAAAGATTTGTAAAACCTTCATTCATGCCCTGTCAAGGTATGACGATTTCCGGATAATAATTCCGATAGAAGTAACCACAAATTCGTTAAGCTGTAGTTTTAAATGCACATCCTGTTTATGCGGATAAACATCTACCTGGAAATCTTCTGGCAAGCCACCAAGTGAATAGTCTCTTTCTTCAACATAATGCCCTTTTTCTTCCAGCCTTTTCACCATCTTTTCAATATCCTGCATTCTGAAAATAACAGTATCAGCATTATCTGTTGTAAGATCATTTGAAGAAATATTGAATTCCGTTGTATGTACGGCCCACCCTCCCGGTTTTAAAACAGCTAATTGATTTTCAAGAAAATCAATTCCTTTTTCTATTGAACCTAAGTGCTCAAAAGAACAGCTCGACCAGGTAAAATCAAAGCCGGTTAGTTCAGGAGGAATATCATTCATGTCAACCGCTTTGTATCGTACCTGCTTTCTTAATGCTTCATCTGTGCAAAGCCCACGTGTGTTTAATGATTCCAGCCCAAGGCACAACTCGCCATTTTGCCAGCCTTTATCCTGGCCCAGTTCAGGTTGTATGTCTGTCGCCACTATATCGCAGCCATAATTGGCCAATATAGATGGAATTGGCTCTGATCCGACAGCAAAGGCCAGTCCCTTTTTACCCGTCGCAATACAATCTCTTTCCCACAAAGCCTGCAATTCATAAACAAATTCCCATTGCTTGCGGTGAAACCTTGGCTTTTCATTCAGCTCCGTGCACCAGCGCTTATACCAATTTGCCTGCATGTCTTTTGCTTTGCATAATTCAGATTTTCTGCGTGGTGCTTGATTTACCAATGAAGTATTCCATCTTCTTTCCAGCTTATTCATAAGTCGTTGCAACTGGTTCATAATAAAGAATTATAAACACTTATATATTGTTTTGCCTTTTGCTCCCAGTCAAATTGTTTTGACCTGTTTATTATTTTTTGCTGCAGCCCGTTTGCATTATAGATGGACATGCCCTCAGCAAACACTTTACACATATGGTCAGGGCCAAAATCGTTAAAGTAAAAAGCAACATTGCCACCGATCTCGGGTAGTGATGTTCTGTTCGATAAAAAAACAGGCTTGCCGAAAGCCATTGCTTCCACGACCGGCGCACCAAAACCTTCAGCCAGCGAAGGCTGTACAAATGCATGGCAGTTTTTCAAATACCATGCTTTCTCATTTTCTGTAACAGGCCCGAGAATATGCAGCTTTGCTTTAACCCCTCTCCTTTCAGCATCCTTATTTATTTCCTTCACGTATTCATCATCATCCAGTTTTCCTGCAATAATGAGTTCCACGTCGTGTTGTTCGAGCATAGGCACAAGCGTGTGAACATTTTTCTTCCTGTTTACATAGCCCATTGCAAACAAAAAAGGCCGCGAAGGTTTATAAGAATTTGAATGCAATTGCGGCTCGCCAACTGAATGTGTGCCATTATGAATAACATAAACCGGTTTACTGCCCACATAACAATTGGCAAGTACATCCTGCTTGCAGAATTCGGAGATGCATACAATTGCACTACTGCGGTCGATCAATTTCTGTGTATGTGCAATGCTCTTTTTGATCTCACTCTGCGGTTTATGCTCATGAAGCGGATTAAGATCGTGGATCGTGAGCAATACTTTAATTGATTTATTTGAATGAGGCAGTATGCGCCCTGACTGAAAGGGTGCATGCCATACTTTACAATCCCATAAAAAAGGCTTTATGAACCGGTGGAAGTTTTTTTCTATAATACAGTTATCGGCATTGCTAAAACTACTTTTCTCTTTTTCAGGCACATAAAATTTAATTTGTTCTTCATTTTTTGTTTTGAGATGTTTGTTTACATAACGTCCCAAGTTCAGGCAATAGTGATAAAGGCCTGAATTTGGAAACTTCATTAGATCACAATCTAAAATAATGCGGGCCATATCTAAGGGTAATTTTATTACGAAATTTTTTGTAAAAGGGTTAACCTTCGGTAAATACTTTCTTCAATCTCTATTAAACCATAATGACTGCCACGTTCTGCAATCTGTCCATTTTGTAATACAATAATTTCATCGGCTCCTTTAATAGTGCTGAGGCGGTGTGCAATCACAAGGGTAGTTCTGCCTGCCATTAAATTATTAAGTGCATCCTGCACCTGTTTTTCAGATTCTGTATCTAATGCAGAAGTGGCTTCGTCCAGTATGAGGATCGATGGATTTTTAAAAACTGCCCTTGCAATACTTAATCTTTGTCTTTGGCCACCGGATAAACGGATACCACGATCACCAATAATTGTTTGATACCCATTTTCTGTATTCATTATAAATTCATGGGCATTGGCAACACGGGCTGCATGAATTACATCTTCTTCTTTTGCTTCTGGTTTACCTAATGCAATGTTGTTAAAAACAGTATCATTAAAGAGAATGATTTCCTGTGTTACGAAGCTCATGTGGCTTCGGAGAGACTCCATAGTAAAAGCCCTTATATCGGTACCGTCTATTAATACCTGTCCTTTTCCGGGGTCATAAAAACGGGGAATAAGATCAGCAATGGTCGATTTACCAACACCCGAAGGGCCCACTAATGCCACAGTTTTTCCTTTAGGTATTGTAAAGCTTACATTCTTCAGCACGGGCTGCTCTCTGTATGCAAATGATACGTTCCTGAATTCCACAGCACGCTCAAATGAATGACAGGGTATAGCATCCGGCCTGTCTTCAACCTCTATTTTCTTATCCAGTAATTCAATGATCCTTGTACCGGCCGCTTCACCACGATGGATATTTGACATAGCAACTACCATTGCTTTAGCGGGTCGTATGATCTGCGAAAAAATGGCTATAAAAGCAATAAAAGCACTTGCCTGCAAACCAGTTCCGGTTTGCTGGTTCTTTAATACGAGCATACCGCCAAAAATTAAAATACATGCTACCACGAACACACTTGCTGCTTCGGAAAATGCCGGCGCCATTTCTCTCCTGGCAAATCCCTGCAGGCTTGCCTTGCGGTAAAAATCATTTTCCCTGCTGAACCGGTTTATTATAAATCGGGTGGCATTAAAAGAGCGGATGATACGCATGCCCATCAGAGTTTCATCTATGATAGTAAGCAGGCGCCCAATAGATGCCTGTGCATCTGCTGCTTCCTGCCGCAACCTTTTTTGCACGGTTGCAATAGCTATTGCTGAAATAGGAATGATGATCAGTGTAAAGAGTGTGAGTTTTACCGAAATAGCAAGCATTGCTATAAAGTAGCCTATGAACACATAAGGTTCTTTAAAAAGTACTTCAATAGAATTGGCAGCCACCCCTTCAATTTCAAACACATCTGAATTCATTCTTGATAGCAGGTCACCTTTATGTTCGGTGGTAAAGTAACCCATGTGAATGTGATTGATCTTGCTGAATAATGCTTCTCTTAATCTTTTTACCAGTAAGGTCCGGGTTTTTATCAGGCACCTTTGTGCGAGAAACCGGAAAATATTAGCAATAACAACGGACGTTACTATCAGGGCAGCAAGAACGTACAGCACATACTTTGGATTTATAGATTTTAAACGGTACACCTCGTAATAAAAAAAATCCTGGAATGTACGTGCAGAGAAAGAAAAAACAGGTGGGTGAGAATAACGTTGAATCTCTTCCGCAGTATTACTGTTAAAAAGGAAATTCAATAAGGGAATAATAAGTGCAAACTGGAAGATGCTAAAGAAAACAGCGATAAGGGTGAAAATAAAAAAAGGCAGTATAAATCGCCAGCCAGGGCTTGCATAGAACATTAACCGGCGGTAAACTTTCATAATTCAGGTTTAAAGTTGTAAAAATTATTATCCTAATACAGATCTGTAAACATCGAGATATTGCATGGCTGCCTTTTTCCAGCAGAAGTCTTCACTTCGTTTTCTGATCGCATCTTTCATGCCATTTTTATTATACTCGTGCATTCCATTCTCAAAAACATCCTGCATATGATCTGCATTAAAATCACCAAAATAAAATGCAGCGTCTTTCGCTATTTCGGGTAAGGCTGTTTTTGCTGATAAGAAGACCGGTTTACCTATTGACATAGCTTCTGTTACCGGCAATCCAAAACCCTCAGCAAGTGAAGGCAAAGCAAAGGCGTAGCAATTTTTATAATACCATGACTTTTCTCCTTCCGTTATCGGTCCTAGTAATCTTACTTTATCCTGCAGGCCTAAATTGTTTACCTGGTTTTTTATAAAATGAATATAATCCTGGTCTTCCGGACGGCCGGCGATCAAAAGCTCGAGATCATGGTTTTTTTGTATCAACGGCAAAAGCGTATGAAAATTTTTCTTCCTGCTTATCACTCCAATAGAAAACAGGAATTTTCTTCGGGGCTTATATGAGTCGCCCGGTAAAACAGGCGGTTCAAGCAAATTGGTGCCATTATGAATAACGTATACAGACTTGCCGGTTACATTGCAATAATTCAACACATCAGCTTTTGAGAATTCAGATATACATACAACGGCGTTGCTCCTGTCTATATTTTGCTGGAGATGTTTAAGATATTTTCTCTTTTTATACCAGGGTTTATCTTCATACAGAAAATTGAGGTCATGTATTGTCAATACAACCTTTATTTTTTTATTCCGGACCGGGAGGTATTGACTATTCTGATAAGTTGAGTGCCAGATATCATAACCATTCAAAGTGGGCAGCCAAAACTTCTGTAACGAATTTTGGAGAATGTAACCACTTTCTTTTCCGAAAATGCCCCGTAAACCAGTTGGAATAAAAAAACTCAATTCCTGTAAATTAGGATCGGCCAAATCCTTTAACTGCATTCCTAGCTGAAAACAATAAGAAAAAAGACCTGTGTGGGTATATTTCATTCTTTCGCAATCAAATATTATCCTGCTCTTCATGCTTTCAAGGGTTTATGTTTAGCTAAATCAATCATAGGGGCAAAAAAACCGCCGTTAATTAAATTGAACGACGGCTTTAAAACGAACTAAACTAGGCAAATTCTTCCTGCCCCTTTTCCTGAAGCCATGAATAATTAGTTTCATCTTGTGCTTCAATATTAATAAAACCTTCTGCTATATCTGTCAATTGCAGATCAGTGTCTTCCTCTTCCATTAAGGTTGTATCAAGAATATCGGAAATTTCATCAAGCTCCATCGTAATAGCAAGCTGAACCAGTCCGCCATAAGTAGCTATTTCATAATGTTCCACTTTTTGTGCAGCAATTATTATGGCAGCATCTCTTGTCATACTTCCTTCTTTTGTTTCCTTTATAATTGTTTCGGCCTCTTTTGTAAGCCCCTCAATAGCTTCGCACTTTTTGCCTTCTGGCTTTTTGCCCAGCAGTTTAAAAACTTTCTCCAGGCGTTTTACGTGCTTTTGTGTTTGATGTAAATGGTCACTAAAAGCTTCTTTTAATTCCTCTGTCGTGGCGGCTTCTTCCAGCTTTGGAATAGCTTTTAGAAGTTGCTGTTCTGCATAATATATATCCTTTAGCTGATCGTTGAAGAATTTTTCCAGCAACGATTCACCTGCCGGTTTTTTTTCACTATTCTTTTCTTCCTCAGAGGTTTGATTTCCTGTTAATGATCTTACATTTTTCAAATCACTTGCTGATGATGGCCATTCGTCACCCTTTGCTTCGTTCGAAGACTTAGTATCCGTCATCGGTCCCTGTTTGGCTTTATTTGCCTCTTCAGATATTGGTGTATTGGAATCTGTTTCTGACTGTTTCATAAAAAAAAATTGAAATAATATTGAAATATTGCCGGATACCCGGTTAAACTGAGTACCCGGCAATTGTGTTGTTATCTGCTACGAGATGAACTGTTGCTGGATTTACTACGTCCATTAGAAGAAGAACGTGAGCTACTCCTGCCATTAGAGCCGGAGCTGCGTCCATTTCCACTGCCTCCCCTGCTGCTTGAGCTACCCCTTTTTGAAGAAGTCCCACGATTACTGCTTGTGCTGCGACCGGAGGTGCTACTGCGATTTGTGGATGAACTGCTGCGCCCACGGATTGATGAACTGCTGCCACCACGATTGGAGGAACTGCTTCCACTACGGCCAGAAGAGCTACTACGCCCTTCACTGCCCGTTCTTGAGCTACTGCGACCAGAGCTGCTGCGTCCATCCCGATCGCCCTGGTGAGAAGCACGGCCTCCTTTGCTGGCTATTCTCCTTTGCTCATCCGGATCCATTGCTGCAAAACCGCGTCTGCTACTGGAACTGCTTCTTGAGGAAGAGCTTCCGCGATTTCCGCCACGATCAGAACTTCTGCGACTATCGCTGCCACCCCGGTCTCTGCCGCCTTGCCCACGGTCACCCTGGTGCGATGCACGGCCTCCCTGACTGGCTATTCTGCGTTGCTGGTCTGGATCCTTAGATGCAAACCCACGGCCGCCACTCCTGCCTCCAAAACCACTTCTTCCACTTCTGGAAGTTCTGCCCTGGAACTGGCCTTCATCTTCTTCATCTTCCTCATCGTAATCCTCATCATAATCTTCGTCCTCATCCTCTTCATATTGTCCCCTTACATCATAATCGTCTTCTTCATCTTCATAATCTTCATCGTAATCCTCGTCGTAATCCTCACCCTCATCATAATCTGCAGAAGACCCATAGCGTGAACTACGGCGATCATCTTCATCCTGGTCATAATCATCGTCGTAGTCTTCATAATCTTCTTCGAAATCATCATAACCGGTGTCATTGCTTCTGCTATAATCATCATCTCTCCTCTGCCTTGACCCATAATCCCGGGCGGGCGCAGAACTCCGTCTGCTCTGACTTGTCGTTTTCATACAAAGCAATTTTTAAAATGAATAAAAAAAATGTAAAAATCAGGCGACTGCCTGTTGGGCTAATAATAAAAAAAATAATGCCAAAAAAAAGGATGGGAAAAAAAGAAAAAGAAAATATAATAGCATGTGTTTTTATCAATAAAATGACTCTAATTTATTTTTTGTGGAACCACTTACACACTTGCAGTTTCGGATCAGCGTGGTTTATTATCTAGCGAATCCAGGTTCAATAGTTTAGACTTTGTGCTATAATCAAAAACTGCCTGCTGCACTTCAGGATCAAGAGTTTCTACGTGTTCGCCAATGAAGCTGCTGTCCTTTTTCAATTCCTCATTATAGCCCAAAAATTTTGGTGCATTTTCCTGTATCATCAATCGCAAAAATCTCCATTCAGCATTATTGTTATCTTCATTGATAGCAGCTTCAAGCTTTTTATGTCCCTCTTTAAAATTGGATAATTTATTTAAGGGATTTCCACCCAAACCAGCTTTTTTCATAAGCAAGGCTCCTTCAAAAGCCTCTTTCCCCGAAAAGGAAACTTTGTCTAAAATTTCTAATTGTGCTTTTATCTTTTTATTGTCTGTACCTGCCATAGCTGAATAAAAGGCGTTTTTATCAAATGCTGTGTCTGTCGTTTGAGCCTTTATTGGAACGGCTCCCAGAAGAAAAAAGAATAGAATTGATATTTTAAGGAAGTAAAGTTGAGCTTTCATAAACGGATGTTTTTATTCCTTTTATAAAAAATAATGCCTCTTAGTCTTCCATGCTATAACAAATAAATGCACCTTTTAAAAAAGTGAATTGCAAATCAAATTTTATATAAAAAAGGAGATAGCCGCACTCGATGAATGCTCTTTCAGTCCTACTGTAAAAAACTTGCGTGGTCTTTAAATTTTAAGTATTAACCCGGAAATTTCATTAATTCCCTGTGTTATAAAAAGATGAATTTCAATGAAATTTAGCCACTTCTTTTAACCCGTATAAACGATACAAATGAGTTACATAAAATGGCATAGTTTTTGAAATCACGAAAATTGAAAACCCGCGCTGGTCCAGTATTCAAATACATAGTTCCCCTCACTTTTAAGGTTCAATAAAATTGCCTGGCAATCATTTGCAAATAAGATGCTAATCGCTGGTGCAATGGGTTTGCCTTAATTACAATTACACCCTATTTAACTAAATTAAAAATTGATCAAAAGCCATATGCCTATTCGAGAATATATACCCCGAAAAAGTGTAAATTTTTTGTTGTTCGCTATTCTTGCTTTCGTTTTTGCTGTTGGAAATGTTATACCCGGAAGTGAAAATGTAGCATGGATTATATTTTATATATGCTTGATAGCTTTTTGTCTTCGTGTTTTCCGCAGGTACCGAAGGAGAGTAAAAGGTCATAACAATCATTATAACATTTATTAATAAATAAACTTATGAAAATGAAAAATGTAATGTCAGTAACCCTGCTATTGGCAGGTGCTATTATGTGCAACCTGGCACATGCCCAGGATACAACCATGAACCCCGGTAGCACCGGGTCACAGGATACATCGGTAAACCGGAGTAGAAGTAATCAGGACAGCAGTATGAACAGTAACCGGGACTGGGACAAAAACAGGCAGGACACAAGCGTAAACAAAAACTGGAATAACAACAAGCAGGACAGCCTGAACAAAAACCAGGGCTGGAACAATAAAAGTCAAACGATGCCCGGTACTCAATATGATAAAATGCGTCCAGGGGAAAAGATGAATAAGCCCGGAACGTCAGCGGATAAAAATAGCATGAATGGCATGAATGGCATAAATGGCAGTAACCCAGCCGACCTATCGGGATGGCCGCAAAACTCTAAAAAGGCTGCCCAGGCAATGATAGAAAAATACGGACCTCCCGATGCAGCAACAGCAGATGCACTCTTCTGGAAAGATAAAGGCCAATGGAAAAAAATTGTAGTTACAAAAGAAGAAACACCACATAATTTCCCGATGGCTCATAGCGACATGCTGGAACAATGCATTAGCTATAAAGTACCTCCTGCAAAATATGATGAACTGGCAAAATTTGACGGAAGTGTAAACGCCGACAGAACACGTGGCACGCTTAGCGCCCGCTGTGATAAGGAAGAAAACAATATACTGGCGCTTAATCTTGCTCATGATGTTATTACAGGAAAGAAAACAGTAGAACAGGCAAGAGCGGCACTTGCAAGTAATGTAAAAGAAAAAATGAACGGTGGTAATCCTGTGGTTATGCAAAAGTTGCAATTTAGCCCACAGGCGAATGCCGGAGACGATGATAATACTGCAGGAATTGCAAAAGATGGAAAAAAGAAGATTGAATAATATCCAACCGTAAGCCCTGAAATAAAGGACCATGGCTGTAAAAGGCCATGGTCCTAATTTAAACCAGGTGTAAACTTTTTTAAATAATACGTATTTAAATTATATTTTATGTTAACGAAAATTTTTTCAGCATGTTTCCTGGTGTCTGTTTTTTTATCGGCATGCAATGGCGGAGAAAATACAAATAACAAACAAATAGAACAGGCGAATGATCAAAAATTTGATTCTACAGATATAAAGAAGGATGTTGATTTTACAATGTCAGCCGCAGCCGGTAGTATGATGGAAGTTGAATTGGGTGGAATAGCTAAAACAAATGCAGGATCGGCAAGCGTAAAAGCATTTGGAGAGCAAATGGTGAACGACCATTCAAAAGCAAATGCTGAATTGAAAGCCATTGCAGATTCGAAGAATATTTCTTTTCCATCTGTTCCGGATAATGCAATGCAGCACGATATTGATGCCCTAAAACAGAAGCATGGAAAAGATTTTGATAAAGCATATATCGACCTGATGGTAAGTGATCATAAAAAGGATATTAAAGAATTCCAGGAGCAGGCAGATAAGGGTAATGATCCAAAAATAAAAACATGGGCTGCTGAAAAAATTGCCACATTGCAACATCACTTACAAATGGCGGAGGGAATCCAGAACGAATTACCAAAAGCAAATTAAAGGGACTTCCTCCTGCATACGCCTGGTCAATTTTCTATTATGAAATGGCTCTCTTTTAGCCTGGGATCAATAATCGGTTTGTTACTGTCTGGTCTCTTTGCTTTTAATAGCAAAAATTATAAGGCTGGAGATACACAGGATTTAACAACGCCGTTTAATGAATGGAAACCGATTCCTCTGCCCGATTCCTTCTCATTTGCCGGCGAACGGGTAGCATTGGAAAGGCAGGATGTAAGAGAACAATTCGACAGGGAGCTATTAATGATCAGCAGTTTGCCAAATAATTTGCTCTATATATTCAAACTATCAGGCCGGCTTTTTCCATTAATAGAAGAGCGGCTTCGTGCCAACGGAGTACCTGACGATTTTAAGTATGTATGTGTGGCAGAAAGCAACCTGCAAAATCTCACTTCACGGTCAGGTGCTGTAGGTTACTGGCAGTTTATGCCGGGCACTGCACCCCTTTATAAACTTGAAGTAAACGGTGAAGTGGATGAGCGCTATGACATTATTAAATCCACCGATGCAGCCTGCCGCTATTTCCGGGAAGCCTATGCAAAAGCAGGTTCCTGGACCGCCGCTGCAGCAGCCTACAATTGCGGCATAGGCAGATATAATAATTCTTCATTTGTTCAAAATACAAATCAATATTACGATCTTATGCTTCCGGACGAAACCAATCGCTATGTTTTCCGGGTGTTGGTTTTTAAATACCTGATGCAGCAGGCCGATAAACTGGGATTTATTGTAAAAGAAGATGAAAAATATTTACCGCTCTCAAGAAAAATACTGGTAACAAGCACTATACCCGATCTACCAGCCTTTGCAAGAAAACATGGGATCAATTACCGTGCCTTAAGGTTATATAATCCGTGGCTGCGTGCTAACCGCCTTACGGTAAAAACCAATAAATCTTATGAATTGTTTTTGCCATAAATAGATTTGTGAAAATAAATGGCAAACAATATTCAACAGAAGTTTATATCCAGCATCTATTAAAAAATTCAACAAAAAATTCTTTCTTCGTATTGTTACCATTCTTTATTTTTGAAACTAACAACTCTCTGCTTAATTTTTCTTGCAGGGTTGAGACTTACATCTGCTGGCCGCCTTTTTCTCTTTATACACTTACCTACCCTATTTTTTCCCTTTCCCCGGCTGTTAAAAACTTGAAACGCGTATCTTTTTAAATAATTATCTTATGCAAGACTCTTACCAATCAACGGTGACGAAGGAACCAGTGGAATCAAAAAAACGCATACTGCTTATTGATGACGATGAAGATGAATTTGAAATTTTTTCTATGGCACTGCAGGAACTCGAAACGGCGTTTGACTTCGTGTTTGCAAGAAGCGCAGATTTTGGATTAAAAATGCTTAGCAATATAATTCCAGACTATATTTTCCTTGACCTAAATATGCCGAAGTTAAATGGGCTACGATGCCTGGAGAAAATAAAGGAATTAAAAGAAATACAGTCAACCTCGGTTTTTTTATACTCCACTGACATTACACAGGAAGTAAAACAAAAAGCCCTGAACCTCGGCGCCACCGGCTGTATAAAAAAACCGCTTACGATCGGGAAGTTGTCCGCAATTTTACGACCACTATTGGCGCTATAAAAACTTGGGAAACCAAATTTTCTTTTTTCGCAAGGACGGGAAGCAGTAGGTCATGAAAAAGTAAAGCCTCGGATGTCCCTTATAAAATGATCGTTTATCTTGTTCCTGGCCTAAAATAAAAAAGTTGCCCCAACAAGGACAACTTTTTAACCCAACATCACCACAACTAAGAAATTTGAATCAGTCTTGGCGGCTTCTGTTTTACTTCTTCTTTTTTGGGGATCACAAGATGCAGCAAACCATTTTCATATTTGGCTTCAATTTTATCTATGTCTACTACACCTTTATGCAGATCAAACGTTCTTTGAAACGATTGATAGCTGAATTCCCTGCGGGAGTATTTTTCGTTGTTCGATCCGTCCTGCTGCTGGGTTGCTCTTTCAGAACTTATGGTTAACAGACTTCCATCAAGTTCAACCTTGAAATCTTTTTTAGTCATTCCCGGAGCAGCCACCTCAACCTCATAACTTTCGGGGGTCTCTTTAATATTAACTGCCGGGATTGTTGTATTCGTATCTGAAAAATTTGAGTTGTTCCAGTTGAACATATCCCGGTTAAAGAAATCATCAAAAAGCGTTGGCAATGGATTTAGCAAGCCTCTATTTCTTTTTACAAGTGTCATAAGCACCTCCTTTTTATGGTTAAAAATGTTTTTAAAAGAGAAAATCAACTCTTATGCCAATCAAATTTCTAAGCAGAATCATATGAAATTTTGTCTTATTAAGACAAAAAAATTGTCAGTTTAAATTTGATGTGTGCTGTCATTTTTACCGTGAACTAAACACTTTTTTTTGCAACAATTTTCTGCCATTATTTTATTCTGTCTGAGGTTAAAAAATGTCAGCCGCAAGCATTAAGTTTGAGTTTTTCGTAACGGGAAAAAGAGATTTTGGCACGACACTTGTACTATTTTTTTTGTCGATATTTCAATAGTCTTGATTTATGTGACACTGAGGGCTTCGGTTGATCTGAAGCCCTCTTTCGTTGCCTGTTACTTTATAATTATACAGTACATGTCTCAATTTTTTTCGTTGTTATCATCAGTAGCAGGCACACAATGCTGTAAGTCAATTTGCAATACCTGCCCACCACCGTTTGCTTCCGGACCAAATCCATTAACAGATACATAAAGTTTATGATCAGGTCCAAAAGTTAGACCTGTAGGCAGAGAAAGATTCGAGACAAGCGTTTCACTTTCGCCGGAATTACCGATACGGATTATATCACCTGTATTTGGCGTTGGACCCTGGCCTGCAGCGGTTGAATTTTCCAAAACATATAGCCTGCCAAACTCATCAGTAGTTAAACCAAGTATAGTCGTAAAACCAGTAAGCATAACTGACACATCGCCCGAAGGAGTTATTTTATAAAGGTTTGAGCTACCCGGAGTAACCGGAAAGGGGCTAAGATTACCTACTATAAAATTGCCACCATGATAGGTGGAGACTGTAGGAACAATATGCCCCTGTGTGGCAGAGATATCAGCAACCCTGTCAACCGCCCCATTCTTGCTGACTTTAATAAAGTCACCATGATTGGGTTCAAGAACATAAAGATCATTATGAACATTGATCATACTATAAAAAGTACCGTCTGGTTCAAAATCCTCTTCTTCAGGATTTTGAACCGGGTGTGCCATCAACCAGTCACTTAAATTGGCAAGCAATGATGAAGATCCATCGTTGTTTATTTTATAAACACCGTTAGGCTTAGAGGATACTCCATGAGAACAGCCGGCCCCTGCAACTAAAGCATACATATCATGTCCAATAAATTCTACATCTGCCACGCCCTCTTTATCACCTCCGATTATTTCATTAGCGCCACTCGAAGGAAGTTGATCTGTAACAGTAGTACGAGATCCCCAATGATCGATCTTTGAAATGCGCCCACCCGTGGCACTTCCCTTGTAAGGCCCTATAGGAAACACTACCTGCTCACATATACCAATTGTTGAATCAGTTCCACCTAATCCTGCTTCTGCAACATACAGGTTTCCATCTGGCCCAAACCTAAGGCCCCTGGGGCTATTTAATCCTGTTGCAAAAACTTTCACAGTTGGAACGCCACCCTCTTTGCAATCACAGGGAAAGTGATCTCTTTTACATGCACTAAATAACAGAACAGGCATTATAATTGCCCACGACCGGTTTAAAATTTTTTTATCCATAACCAACTTTTAATTGTTGAAAAATTAATTGGTGGTCTTAGCGGTATGCGGTTAATGAATTTGTGGAAGGACTATCACGGCAACGCAGTGTAATGCTATTGCAAAAATTTTTTACCTGCGTTGCGCCTGCAGCAAAAAACGTAGCATGTTTTTGCAATGAAACGGCATTCAAGTTTTTAGAAGACGGTGCAACCCGTTTCCTGCAGTAAGAACTTCTCGAACAAAAATCAGCGGGAACTGATTGAAAAGCTCTGAAAGAATTTTCCAGTTTTAATAATAATGACCACCGCACAAAACCTTCGCTTTAATTATTAATACTGTTGCCTGGATATGAATTTGTAGAATTGGAGACATTGATAAATTTTAAGCTCTCTCCTTTAATTTTTTCATAGGGTTAATTATTAAAAAATGAATACGCTTCCTTAGCCGGATAGCGCAGAAAGTTATTAATTGCTGCTTATCACGTTCAGACAGCCTTTTATTTCAAAATCCTTTTTTAGTATTTGGGTCAACAGGCTTACTGTAAAAGGTCTTTTCAGGTATTCACTTGCCTGCAGGTATGCAACAGTTTTACTAGTTTCCGCATCCACTTTGTTAGAAAATAGATAAATGGGTGTGTTATAAAGAATTTTCAGCTGCTTAATTCTTAAAAGACTATTGCAAGAGTAAGCGTTTGCCATATTTATATTGATAAAAATGAAATCAGGGATTATCCTATCCAACACCTTTACAATCATTTCAGCATTACGTACAAGAATGCAATCAAAGCCTCTTGCAATTTCCTTTTGCGCCATTGTACTTGAAAATATTTCCAGCTTTTCATTGCCGCTATCTATAAGAACTATGTGTTTTTTCATCCAGACTTTATTAATTATAAGTATAAAATAGAATAAGGAGCTAATACTCATACCCCGTAGAATTCAACTGTTTCCCCCATGGCGCTGTAGAGCGGTTCCAGGTCCAATGCTGTTTTCCGTCGGAAGAAATAAGCCTATTTAAAATATGCATAAGTACATTTACTGTCGATGGTTTTCTTATACAGGAAGCCGCACCCATGGCAATTGCTTTTTCTTTGATCGCATCGCTAAAAGATGTAGAATACAATAAGACAGGTACGCTACGCAAATGTTTTAACTCCTTTATCCTTGCAAGACAAGCCAGCCCGTTCATTGTGGGCAAATGCATGTTGAGAAAAATAAAATCAGGAGTGAGAAAGTTAAGTGTTTTAAAAGCCAGTTCTGCATTCCGGGCAAAAATGCAATTTGCATCGCTCCTCAGCTTATGCAATGCTTCCAGAAAAACCCGCTGTTCATTTTGATCATCATCTATCAAAAGAATCTTTTTTTCCATTTGTCAATAATTTTTAAGAACATAAAGAGATAGAAAAGAGCTGTTCCCCGCGAAACAACTCTTTTTCGTAAACCACCAAAAACATTCAATCTGTGATCTGTGTTATTTTCAGATACAGTGCATAATTTCTTAAAAGAGGGGAAATTTTGTATTGACAAAATCCGGGATTGTAGAAGATTTTCGCAGATTGTAGAACGAAAATATAAACAATTTTTTTTGTAGAAAAATTTCGAAAAGATTTTTTTAAGAAAATCCGGAAGTCAAAAATCGTTGGATACCTTTTTAAAAAGAACTGGATAAGTATCAACTATTTGAAATAAGGGTTCCGGAGGATTCGAGTTAAAAAAGTTTGGGAAAGTATTACAACAAACGATCTATTTGCCATTAGTAAAGAGGATTCTTATGACACAGACTGTGATTCCATCACTACTTATTTTGGATAATTGCAAACAATCAATATAGAAAAATACACTATTACGATCCGAATTTATTGAAGACATCTGTCATACTAACTTGGAAAGAGAGCGAATTATCAATTGTATTAAAGTATTCCGACAATTTATAAAGACGTATAAATAACACTGCAGCCATGACGAGGATTCGCAGGAGGGCATACTACGCAAAAGAAAGTTATCTTTTATTTTTTTTGAGTTCAAAATAACTAAGCCTTCCATTGAAATGGAAGGCCTTATTATCCTTTCTAAATAAAAACCTCTACCCAACTAAAAAACTCAGCAAAAAAAGTATGCCAGATCAAACAAAACAGACTAAAACAAAAGGTATCTATTTTTAGGATATTTTTCATCACCTATTTCATCAACTTATGATAAAGTCACTGTAGCCCATATATATATATATATATCCTTTCACTTATTGTCCCGCTAACGGTTATTTCAATTTTAGTTTATCCATTAGTTCATCAACTATTGCAGATTGGGATTTTATCAATTTATCCCTGCTTGTTTTATGGTCGACCCATGCCGCCTTATCAATCTCCGGAAACTCTTTTTGAATACCCGATCCCGGAGGCCATTCCATCGAAAAATAGTTACTTCTAATACTGCTTACATCAATATTCTTTTCGAGTGCAAAGGGAAAAACTATCTTGCCCGAGTTTTGTTTTATGGGCGATAATGAAATAAAATCTCCGGAAATTGTCTGCCCAATTTCTTCTTCAAATTCTCTTCTGGCCGCCTGAAGAGGGTCTTCGCCTTCTGCAAATTCTCCTTTTGGGATCGACCAGGCGTTCAGGTCTTTCTTTGCCCAAAATGGACCACCTGGATGTACAATTAAAACTTCAAAAATTTTATCTGTAAACCGGTAAAGAAGAATTCCGGCACTTTGTTTTGACTTCGTTTTCATTTATGTCCGATCAGTAAATATATCAAGCCATCAGAGGTAGTTTTCTTAAACAAAGGAGACTTTTTTGGCACGACGCTTGTAGTTTTTTTATTGTCGGCATTTTTCAATAGCCTTTATTTATGTTTTACTGAGGGCTTCTGTTTCAGAAAGCCCTCTTTCTTTGTAAAGGTTTGGCAGCTTGCTGGTTTTTACAACAGCTTTCTATATTTTATAACAACGTGAATGACACTGATTGCCCCGCCGAAGGCAATCTGGCATGAATAGTGGATAGGAATCATCAGTAAAAGTTTTATTGTTTAATTTCTATAGCAGCAGAATCAAAGCTGGCTTAATTTTCCAAAACCTTAGATTCAAAAATAATAAGCTCCCGGGAGAACCCAGGAGCGTATTCCTAAATAAGTGGCTTCTGCTGTTTTGCCATATATGCAGAAATTCAAACCAACTCATTATTTTATTGTCTATAAACTTTTATGCCAAGCCAACAGGATCGAACGTAAAAACCCTGTAGTAGAAACTACAGGGAGTAAACCAATAAGAAGGCTCTTTCAATTGAGCCGGGTTTAGGGAAAATAAAGGTGCCTGCACTTTAGTCTTTTTAATGACCAATTCCTCTTAATTCCTGTTTCTTATTAAAGACGTCTATAGGGTCCTGGTTAATAATTTTATCAATTGCCAATACCCAACCTGCCAGGAAGTAAACGCCAAATGCGATGGATAGCCAAAGAGGTGCATTCCAGTAATCCAGTGCCAATGCGCAGGTAACTGTTTGCCAAATTGGTAAACGGGGCGAGAGGTTGGCATCGCTTATGACTTTTCTTGATCTCATGCGTATGTTTTTTAGTGTTACAAAAAAAGAAGAGCTATCGTTACTGATAACTCTCTTTGTTTTTAGGGCTAATTATATTTACCTGTTATTTTAAAATGACATATCTCCAACTTATCCGCTTACGGTTAGACTTAATTATGATAGCTAACAATTATTGCCAGCCAAAAGCTGTAAACTGTTTTAAAAAAGAGGGGATGTAGTGGCAACTGCGGATTGTGGAATTTTTCCGGCAGAAGTGTAACAAAAATATAAACAAAAAAATATGCCACAAAAGATTTTGGCCTTTATTCCTCGGGTGGCGGCACTCCCCGGAACGCATCTTTGTCCGTTGGTGTTTTCATTGTTACCCTTTTTCCTTCTTTCGCTGATTGATAAATGGCTTCCATTATCTTATGATCCTGCATGCCTTCTTCTCCAGGTGTAAAAGGTTTCCTGTCGTACATAACGCATTGTGCCATATGATCCATTTCTAAAGCAAATTGATCCCGTTGTTCTATAGAAAGATTTTGTTTCCATTCTTTTCCATCTTTTACCTCGGCAAGTTCCAGTTTCAATCCTTTGTATGGAAAGGCAGGGTCCATTCCAAACCATGCTCCATTATCTGCGAGGCAGCGATATCTTCTGGATTCGTGTGCACCATAGCAACAAGCTGCATTTACCAAAGTACCACCAGGAAAATGCATCTGGAATAATGCCGATTCTTCGACCTCTGTAAAGCGGTTATCCCCAGGTGTGCTGTGAGTGTTTCCCATTACCCAATCCGGTTCTTCACCGAGCAAAAAACGGGCTGTGTTAATGCAATAAACTCCAATGTCGGGAAGCGACCCCCCACCTGCAAGCGCCTTTTTTAATCTCCATTGCGATGGATCACCTATATTTTGTCCATTGTACATTTCTATAAGCCGCACTTTGCCATACTTATTAGTTCTTGTCCATTGCATAGCCATTCTGTTTTGAGGTTCATACTGAATGCGATATGCAATCATAAGCTTTCGATTGGCATCACGACAGGCATCTATCATTCGTTGGGCGGCCTGCGACGAATCGGCCATAGGCTTTTCGCAAAGCACATGCTTTCCAGCCTTTGCTGCCCGTATAGTAAATTCTTCATGCATACTATTCGGTAATACAACATATACAATGTCGATCTCCTTATTGTTTTTTATGTTATCATAGTTCTGGTAATTGTATATGCTGTTTTTATCAATACCATATTGGCTGGCAACCAATGCTGCCTTTACGGGATCTCCACTTACCAATGCAACAGGCTTTGCATATTTACAATTGCCAAATGCAGGCATTAACTGGTGCAGTGTCAGGTTACCCAGTCCCACCAATGCAAATCCTAATTTTTTTCCTGGCCCAAGAGGTGCTGGTGGTGGATTTTCTTTTTTTTCGGAAGGCTGGTTAAGAGGCGGAAAATTAATATGAGTAGTATCTGAAGCCGGCATTTGTCCTGCTGCATCCATTGTAATCCCTGAAAAGAAAGAGGCCCCAATAACACCGGCGCCTGCAGTCATAATAAAATGCCTTCGGTCGCAATTGAGGGTTGTATCCGAAATTGTTTTCAGAAGTTTTTTCATAAATGTTTTTGATGAAATATGAAAAAACTGAGCCAGAAATGTGATCGAATTTGCCAAAGCTAAATACTTGGGTAAGGAACATTAATCTTCTTTCCGGCCAGCTTTCTGTCTGTGCTTTTTGTTGCTTTTTTTCCACTTCCCTTTCCGTTATAGAACTAACAAAATTGTGATTATCGGGCACTCATAATTTATGCTATTTAAAAAGCCCAGGTCGACACCTGGGCTACTACTTATCATCCTTCTCTCATTAAAACCATAAGGATTAATTGTAAAAAACATGCCACGAAAAAGCCTATATCACTTTCTCATACGCCAAATCTAAACTGCTATTTTCAAAAACTTCCCTGCGAGTTTATCTCGCATTGCTTTTTGGAAACATCACTTTCTCAGGCTCTTTTAAAAGCGATGCAACAGCTTTTAATAAAATGCGGTTTCGTATGGCTGTAGCTTTTTTAGGAGGAACCAGGTAGGTTACAATTACCTCAAGCCATGTGTTTGTGTTTGTTCTAAAAGATACATATGGATATTCCCGGATTTCGAGCTCATCTATTGGTGTTTCTTTTACAAGCTCTTTAAGTTCTTCTACACGCTCAGCCATTTCCGGACCAAGCTCCGATTTTGCTGCTTCACGCAATGTTGCTTCTACATAGGCAAGATCGCTTTCGTATGCAATATGAAATGGAATCTCATTCCAGATGTATGGAAATTTATTCCATGAATAATTGTAAACAGCCGATTGTAATACAAGGCTGTTTGGAAACCTGATAAGTCTTCCACTGGGCATATCGTTGGTAAGATAATCACCTGCAAATTCCCATAGCGTTGTATCGAGATAATTAATTTCTACCACATCGCCTGTAAACTCGTCAATCTGGATACGATCGCCTATATGATACGGAGAACGAAAAATAATATAAAGCCAGCCGATAAAAGAGGATATAGGAGTTTGTAATGCAAAGCCTAATATCAGGGATATAAGCCCCAGGGAAACAGCCGCAGTATACCAGTTTTGAAATAAGGCAGAAACGAATATCACAACGATCAAAACAAAGCTCATAAGCCTCGTGAGTCTTGTCAAATTGTATTTGGCCGATTTTGCACGGGATCTTTTTCCAATAGTTCGTTGTAGAAGCCTTGATGCTATTAACACACAGAATGCAAAACAGGAAGCCAATACAACTTTCTGTACTGGCTTTTCGTAGTTGACCGGCAGATCGATAACTCCAAACTTAAGCAATAAAAAGAGTACAGTAAAACCAGCACCCAGTAAAACATATGTTCCTATCCATAGATGATGCTTATCCTGGGCATTTGTGAAGGATTTGGCTCCCGCCGCATTTTCTTTTACATCCATACAGAATGAAATAAATTATAATGCCAGTTAGCTCTCCACTATAAAATAAAATCGAGTTTTAATGGAAAGGTGACTTTGAATTTCCTGTGACAAAAAATGCCTTCTTCTCAATTTGTATTGCTTATCATGCCTGTTTCCATTTATACTCAAGAAGCCTGTAACAGTTGATTTTATGCCACATTTTTCCATGCCTTCAATACTTAATTCTTTGGCTTACTTTTTTAACCTTCTCTCAAACACTTTAAATCGTTTAAAGTATGGATAAGAAAGCACAATGTGTACTGGTAACAGGGGCTACTACCGGAATAGGTTACGAACTTGGCAAATTGTTTGCCGAGAACGGTTATAATCTTGTAATAGTAGCCCGTGGAGAGGAAGCGCTTCATAACATAGCAGCGAATTTTTCAAAAAACTATGGTGTAAAGGTTATACCGCTTGCAAAAGATCTTTTTCACAGAAACTCAGCATTCGAATTGTACAACCTTATAAAGGCAAGAGGAATCCAGGTTGACATTTTGGTGAATAATGCAGGTCAGGGTCAGTATGGAGAGTTTGTGGATACTGATATTAACAGGGAAATAGACATCATACAGCTAAATATTATCAGCACGGTCATTCTTACAAAGTTTTTCCTGAAGGACATGGTAGAACGCAAATCCGGAAAAATATTAAATGTTGCATCAATTGCCGCAAAGCTTCCCGGACCTCTTCAATCAGTTTATCATGCAACTAAGGCCTTTGTACATTCCTTTACAGAAGCCATCCGTAACGAAGTAAAAAACAGTGGTGTAACCATAACTTCTCTTCTCCCGGGCGCAACAGATACCGACTTTTTTAATAAAGCTGACATGCTGGAGGCAAAAAATGTGCAGGAAGAAAAGCTTGCTGATCCCGCCGATGTTGCTAAAGACGGGTATGATGCTCTTATGAAAGGCGAGGATATGGTTATCTCCGGAGTGAAAAATAAATTTCAGGTTGCTGTCAGCAATATAATTCCCGACGGAATGGTTGCTGAAAAAGTACACCGGCAACAAGCACCTAAAGGCGAAAGCACTTTATAATTTCCTGAATTATTAATAAACGTTTTATGAAAGCAGCAGTGATACATGGTGCATGTAAAATAACCTGCGATACGATAGATGATCCAGGCATAAAAGAACAAACTGATATTATTTTAAAAGTAACTGCAACGGCTATTTGCGGTTCAGATCTTCATATTTATTCTGGAGGAATTCCTCAACCAAGACCAATGGTACTGGGTCATGAGTTTATGGGTATCGTTGAAGAAACAGGGAGAGATGTAAAAAATCTAAAAAGAGGTGATCGTGTTGTAGTCCCGTTTCCTATTGCATGTGGTTCCTGCTTCTTTTGTACGCACGATCTGCCGGGTCATTGTGAAAACAGCAATCCTGAGCATTATGGGCCCGAAGGCGGTTTGCTTACAGAAAAAGGAGGAGCATTGTTTGGTTATACCGATCTGTATGGCGGATATGATGGTGGCCAGGCACAATATGTACGGGTTCCTTATGCCGATTTCGGCCCGAGGCTTGTGCCAGATAACCTCTCGGATGAACAGGTTTTATTTCTGACAGATATATTTCCTACGGGGTATACAGGCGTTGACTGGGGCGAAGTTAAAGGTGGGGAAACGGTTGCCATCTTTGGCGCTGGTCCGGTTGGTATTATGGCAGCAAAAAGTGCTTGGCTTCGCGATGCTGGAAGAGTGATAATGGTTGACACTTTACAGTACCGGCTTGATAAGGCAAAACAGACTGCCTATTGTGAAACTATCTTTTGGCAAGATGGAGCCAAAGATGTGATCGAACAAATACGTTCGATGACGGAAGGTCGCGGCGCAGATGTTTGTGTTGAAGCTGTTGGTTTTGAACCTGAGAGAAATATTCTTGAAAAAGCAAAAGCAGCTATCAATCTTGAAAAGGGTTCACCAAAAGTTTTAGAAGCCTGCATGAGTGCTGTACGCCGCGGCGGTATCGTTTCTGTACTAGGTGTATATCCTACCACTTATGATAATTTTCCTATTGGACAATTTTTTGATAAGGGCATTACGCTTAAAGGTGGCCAGGCGCCTGCACAAAAGCATATTGACAAATTATTGGCTTATGTAAAAGATGGAAAAGTCAAGCTAGATGATATTATCACACACCGCCTGTCGTTATCAGAAGTATCGCATGCGTATGACATTTTCAATAAGAAAGAAGATGGCTGTGTAAAAGTTATAATGGATCCCTGGAAATAGAATAAAAAACATCAGCCCGCCAGTCCTGGTTATTCAACATTCGCCATATAAAGAAGGCGCAGTACTAAAAAATACTGCGCCGATAGTTTTTCACTTATGGATAATATTGTTTCTTTTAAGCCTCTTCGTCTTCTTCATTTGCTGCCTGGTAATTAATATCGCTTTCAGCGATAGAAGTTAGTGTTTGATCAGCTTCTTTTTCTTCTGCCAGGGTCTCTTCCAGCACTTCTGCTACATCATCCATACCGAGTGCTGTGGCGAGGGCGGCCAGCCCGCCATAAGTGGCAATCTCATAGTGTTCAACTTTCTGAGCTGCAATAATTAGTCCGACATCCCGGGTGGCTGTTCCTTCTTCGGTTTCTTCTATCACGGTATCAGCTTCCTTGCTTAATCCTTCCATCGCATCACATTTTTTTGCCACAGGCTTTTCACCCACCATTTCAAATACCTGTTCCAATTTTGTCACATGTGTTTGGGTCACTTCGAGATGCTCGTTAAAAGCGTTTTTCAGCTCTTCGGATGTTGCTGCTTTTGCCAGCTTGGGAAGCGCTTTGGTAAGATGTTTTTCAGCCCAATAAATATCCTTTAAAGAATCTTTAAAAAACTTTTCTAACATAGGATCATTTTGCTGCTCCCTGCTTGGTTGCTTTTTTGTTTTCCCATTAGATTTTGCACGGGACTTTTTTGTTGCTGTTGTTGCCATAGTAATATGATTTTAAATTACGATTATTTAATAGTCACAGACTCTAAAACATCATGCCAAATTTATGGGGCAGTAGTGCCTTTTTACTTGATGTTTAGAAAAGTTGGCATGGATATTTTCTACTATGTTTTATTACATGATTTTATGAAGAAATATTTCAAAAACAATGCATTGTCAATTGTTTTCTTGTTTCTCTTCGTTGTTAGCTTATGTGCACAGATATTTTGTGGATTTAGGGTTTACAATGAAAATCGAATAGAAGATGGCGTTGGTACTGTACCCCTCAAATCTTACCTGGGATCTGGTCATTTTATACAAGCTACATTCGAGAATTGGGAGAGTGAATTTTTGCAAATGGCTTTGTTTGTTTTTCTTACTATTTTTTTGAAACAAAAAGGATCTTCTGAATCAAAATCGTTTGATAATAAAGAAGAAGTTGACAGAGAGCCATCGGCAAAAAGAAAAAATGTACCATGGCCGGTTAAGAAAGGCGGATTCATTTTGCAACTGTATAAACATTCACTTACCATTTCGTTAGTCTTCCTATATGTTGCTTCAGCAGCTTTGCATCTTTACGGAAGTTTAAAAGATGAAAATGAGGAGTTGCTTCGCAAGAACTTGCCGTTAAAGAGTTTATCCGAATATATTTCGGACTCCCGTTTTTGGTTTGAATCTTTTCAGAACTGGCAAAGTGAATTTCTCTCCGTTTTTGCAATTGTTTTTTTATCAATCTATTTGAGACAAAAAGGCTCACCCCAATCCAAACCTGTAGATGCACCGAACGTCGAAACGGGGGAATAGATATATTAGGTACTATGTGCTGAGGCATAATCTTTTAATAAAAATTACAAATGCAAAGACTGCCTAACAGACTTATTAAGATGCTGCAGGAAAACGAGTTGACGCTGGCACTTGCGGAAAGCGTCACATGCGGGCTTGCTGCTCATCAGCTTAACACCGTAAAAGGTACTATGGATGTATTGAAAGGTAGTCTTGTATGCTACCATCCAGAAACAAAAATCACATTATTAGGCATATCGAAACGCATGATTGAAAAACATACAGCCGAGTCTGCCCCTGTAACAAATGCCATTGCCAAAGGATTGAGAAGGTTGTTTAGTGCTACTATATATGCAGGTGTCACAGGGTTGGCTGCGCCAGGAGGAAGTGAAACCAAAAGTAAGCCTGTTGGTACTGTCTTTTTGAGCGTGCACCATGGTCACAAAATTTATTCTGAAAGAAAAAGATTTCAGGGAAGTCCCCTGCAGATTAAAAAGAAGGCCTGTGAGGCATTGTACAGGCTGATTATTAAAGTTGTAAAGAAACTATTATGAAATTTCCTTTCCCTTTAGATGAAAAGAATAAATTGCTGACTGTAATAGTTGAAACACCGAAAGGTAGCAGAAACAAATATGCCTTCGATAAAGAACACGGATTATTTCGATTGAAAAAAGTGTTGCCTTCAGGCATGAGTTTTCCCTACGATTTTGGATTCGTTCCATATACAGAAGCGGAAGATGGTGATCCACTCGATGCCCTGATTATTACTGATGCGAGCACATTTCCAGGTTGTGTAGTAGAATGCCTGTTGCTTGGTGTGATGAAGATGGAACAGGAAAAAGAAAAAAAGATGGTCCGTAACGACCGCCTGATAGCTGTACATGCAAACAGCCGGGAATATACTGCCATACAAAAACTACGCGATCTTTCACCAGCACTCCTAAAAGAAATGGTGTTATTTTTTAAAAATTATACACAATCAGATGGCAGCCGTTTTAAGCATTCGGGCTATGGGAATGCTGACACAGCCCTGAAGATTATAAAAGAGACTCTAAAGGGGAAAGTACTGCGGTAATTACTTATTCCAAAGACTCCTTAAAAATCCGTGCTTTCCAAACACAGGATCTCCCGCAGGTATGGAAAGCTTTTGAATACGCATTAAATTCTTTTTCAGTTCAGCTGGAGTTCCATAATTAATATCATAATCCTTGCCTTGCGGATATGCTCCCACACATTGGAAATCTTCAGAAGCATGTGAGCATTTATGGCCAACTCCAGCAGGCAGGATAAGCAGATCACCTTTAGTTAGTTTTATTTTTTTGCCACCAGGTCCTCCAAGAATAACCGTTGCAGTTCCCATGCTTATGCCAAGGCACTCATGAGTTGTACTATGGTAATGATGAAAATCATAGATTCCGTTGCGCCATGAATTACTCCATCCATGTGAGATAAAAATCTTCTGAACAATGTCGGCGGCTTTATTTTTTTGATTTGGAAGGAGAAAGCACCCTTTATATATCAAAACGGGCAAATGATTATTTGGGAAATTTTTGTTTCTTTTTAAACTGAAAGAAATAAGATGTGGATTTGTATCTATTCTATCTTTCATGCGTCGTGCTTTCCATATCAATTCAATTCTGCCACTACCATTACTACAGCACGCTTATGTGCAGTTTCCGCCTCCTTCCATGTCGAAAATTTTTTGATATACTGATCATGCAAACCGCCGAAAATTACAGTTTCAAAAAGCAAAGGATCATCTTCGGTACTGCATCCGCGGAAATGAGTCGAAACCACTATTCCATTCACCATTGTTTCGCTTATAATACAGGAAGATTCAAAATGATACATCCATGTTTCCCATTCATATTTGGTACTTACAGGCTTTGGCTGTTTATTATCCAATATATAAAATTTCATAAGTCACAATTATTTAATGAAGTAATAAAAATCACAATTCATTTAATTTGCTTACTGCTTTTTTTATATCCGCTCCTTTACCTAATACGCCCTTGAAAATATCCCCCTCTTCCTTTATTCTATTGATGGCGTTTTTTATATTGAAGTGTTTCATCTTCAATCCTTTTTTTACCTCTTCCCAATGCAATGGCATAGAAACCGTGGCTCCGGGCTTCGGCCTTGCCGAATATGGTGCTGCAAGCGTAGCTTTTGGCCGGTTTTGTAAATAATCAATATAGAGCTTTCCGCTCCTTTTATTAGTCAATCTTTCGATACTTGTAAAGCGGGGCAACTCATGATGCACATGTGTAGCTATCAATTTTCCAAAAAGCTGGCACTCATCATAACTATATTTGGCACCTAGTGGAATATAAATATGAATGCCTGTAGAACCGGAAGTTTTACAAAACCCTTCGACATGTATGGCGTCAAGTAATTCCTTTACTTTTTGAGCAGTTTGGATCACTTGTTCAAAGGTGTTACCGGTATCAGGATCAAGATCAAGGATACACCAATCTGGATTTTCAGGCTTTTGAATAGTACTGTTCCATGGGTTGATTTCTATACTGCCTAAATTGACCATGTAAAGCAGGCTTGCCTCATCGTTGCAGATCATAAAGTTTTTATCTTTCTCGTCACTGGTATGATAAGGAAAAGTATCAATCCAGTCAGGTACTTTTCCGGTAACATCTTTTTGATAAAAACTTTTACCACTGATGCCGTTTGGAAAGCGGTTTAAAGATTGTGGCCTGTCTTTTAGATAAGGCAATATGTAAGGGGCCACCTGGTAATAATAATTCAGCAATTCTCTCTTTGTGTATTTTTCTGTGGGCCAATATATTTTGCTGAGGTTACTGAACTTTAATTCATGTCCATTTACTTTTCTTACCTGCGTTTCATCAGTTGGATTCAATAATGTTTTTCGCTCTTTATCCTTTGATGGTTTTAGCAACTTCCCTGTATCAACTTTTTTAGTTTCTGCCGCAGTTTTACTTCTTCCTTTTTTTCTTACAACCTTTTCTGTGCTTTCAGGAATTTCCTCATGTACATCCTTTGCATCTTTATCTACCCTCATTCCCTCAAATGATGGGTGTCTCATAACACCATCATCCGTCATTTCAGTATAGCTTACTTCACAAACAAGTTTTGGTTTAAGCCATGTAGCTTTTGCATTAGGCGGATTGGGCCGAAAACGGGAAGGTTTATTGATATCAGGCACACTTTCGAAAGGTATTTTATCAGTGATAAGAGGCTTAAACCTGCCCATCATTTCTTTTTGAAGTTTTTCAGAAAAGCCGGTTCCAATCTTTCCCGTATATCGGAGTTTGCCATTCTCCTTTACACCTACTAATAAAGAACTAAATGTTTTGGCCGATCCGTCATTATTCGTAAAACCACCAATGATTACCTCATGACGTTTATTCACTTTAATTTTAAGCCACTCCCTGCTTCTGATCCCCGGGTGATAAATGCTATCTCCCTTTTTTGCAATAATTCCTTCCAATCCGATTTTCCCTGCCAACTCCAAAAACTCTGGGGCCGATGTTTTAAAATCTTCACTCAACCGTATAATGCCCTCGTCCGGCAAAATGCTGCGTAAATAATCTCTTCGCTTCGTCAATGGAAGATTAGTTAAGATATGTCCATCAAGCCATAAAATATCAAACACATAAAAAACAAGGTCACCATCGGCTTCGCTCCGCCAATTTTGCAAAGCGCCAAAATGTGATATGCCATCTTTATTAAGCACTGCTATTTCGCCATCGAGGACTGCATTTATATTCCATTGCTTAATCGCATCATGAACAGGATAAAATTTTTCATTAAATGACTTATTATTTCTTGATTTTAGTTCAACCTTCCCTTTATTGCATAAGGCAATGGCTCTATATCCATCCCATTTGATCTCGTAAAGCCATCCAGGCTCGTCAAATGGTTTATCTACCAGCGTAGCCAGCATAGGTGCAAGAGTCTTGGGAAAAGGGGCTTTGGGAGCTTCTGTAAGATTAATACCCGATTCCTTCTTAACTGTGGGTACTGTTGCGGGGTTTTTTTTGGTAGATTTTTCTGCTTCTTTTACTGGGGCCGATTTATTCCCCCTTGTTAGGTCAATAGTTTTGCGGCCATAAATATTATCACTTGTTATAGCAACCTTCTCTAATGTCTTACCTGAAATAACCGATTTGTCTTTCAGACTAATATCTTTTTCAGAAGCAAACCGATCGTTATGTTTTATAAGAAGCCATGCATTTTCTTCGCCTCCTTTCGTACGCACCAATGCAAATTCCCCTTTCAGTTTTTTTCCATGCAACACAAATTTTATAGCCCCCGCATATAGCTCCTTTAATAATTCTTTTTCCTGCGCTTTCTTATCGCCCATTTTGTTAACAGGTTCGTATGTCCCTTCATCCCAAACGATAACAGTACCGGCACCGTAATTACCCTTTGGAATAATGCCTTCAAAATCCCGGTAATCAAACGGGTGATCTTCAACCATCATTGCAAGTCGTTTTACAGAAGGATCGGTAGAGGGAGCCTTTGGCACGGCCCAACTTTTTAAAACACCTTTCATTTCAAGCCTGAAATCATAGTGCAGCCGTGAAGCAGCATGTTTTTGAATAACAAAACGGAGGTTACCTTCTGTCGAAGTTCCCCCGGTTGGCTCTGGTGTTTTTTCAAAACTGCGTTTTTGTTTATATAGGGTTAATGCCATAGATCGGTCTTCAAAAAAAATATGCCATGGCACATTTTTTTTTGAGGCTTCTTTATAAAAAACAAATACTATGAGCGACAATAAAACAAAAAAAGATCAGCGGGACCGCGGTAAAGTGGCGGGCGGCGAAAAATATGAATTAGCGTACCTGGAAGACAAATTAAATGTTAGCCGCACCGAAATTGAAAAAGCAGTTCAGAAAGTTGGAAATGACCGTAATAAGGCAGAAGAATATTTAAAAAAGAATAAATAATCTCTTTCCTGCAAAAGGTTAAAAATCTAATTGGGGACGCTGCAGGCATGTGTACTGCAACGTCCTTATGTCATAACCTTTCAGAGGCTATCTCGTAAATAAGTTGGTTAGTCATTTCCAGGAAAACGTTTAGAGGGCCTGTTTTCCCGTTAACTGAAACCAGTAATAATACATGAAATCTTTTTGCTTAAAATACCTTTATCCTTCCTTCAAATCTAATAAAGGGCTAAGAGAAGTCTTTTTGTTTATAGCAATGTCTGTTATTTATAAGATATCACGCTATTTAGCAATTGGTGATGTAGAAATTGCTTTCAAAAATGCATACGATGTTGTAAGCTTTGAAAAGTCGATTGGTATATTTTATGAAATTCCACTTCAGCAATACTTTTTAAACAAGCTATCACTGGTCAAACTTTGCAACCAATTTTATACCGCACTTCATGTTCCTTCAATGATAGCTTTTTTTGTGTGGTTTTATCAAAAGCAAAGAGCTCATTATTTCTATATACGGAATTGTTTTTTGATCGCTAATTTTTTAACCTTATTCATCTTTATAGGTTTCCCCTGTGCTCCACCAAGAATGCTGAATGAGATTGGATTTGTCGATACTCTTTTACAGGTAAGCAATGTCAATCTTTACAGTGGAGTGCTTTCTCATCTTTTTAACCAGTACGCCGCAATGCCTTCTATGCATTTTGGCACTGCTTTAATGATAGGGGTCGTGGCAGCAGTTTTTGCAAAAAAATTTGTCATTCAAATAGGGTTGCTTCTATATCCTTTATTTGTGCTGGTCGTCATAGTAGTTACCGGTAACCACTTTTTTCTGGATGCCCTGGTTGGTGGATTTATTACGGCACTTCCATTTGCTGTTACATTAAAGAGAAAATATCTTCTTCAGAAAGATAATACAGGCTTCGAACCTGGCGGAGCAGTTTTGAATACATCAAAAAGCTTTGTAGAGAAGAACCAGGCATTACATCCTTAAATATTAAAACGTTACATCTTACTTTCGTATGCTTTCCACGATATATCGCAAAGCGGATTGTCATTTTCAGCCAAAAGCTCACACGTAAAAAGCGAGGGCTAGTTTTTAACCAAAATAATAGTGGGCGATATCCTGTAACTATCTACCTTAAAATATGATTTTTTTAATCCTCCCTATTTGCCCATTGTTGTACTAGTTGCCCTTGTAACACGAGAGGTCGGATTGAGAAAGCTTTTCGGATACAGCGGTGGTTTAAATGTTCCTCGATCGGCAGTCTAGTATCTAATAAATAAGAAAAAAAGAATTTTAAGGTGTTAAAGAGAAATGCATAACAATAAAATGAGGTTATATTTTGTTCAGAAGTAAGCCGTGTCACCTCCATACCGGAATTTTTATATAGCTCTTATCATACCATTTTATCTCGAGTGGAACTCCTGCATCCTGAATGGTTTCTTTGCTAACATCCTTGCCAGTGCCGTAATTGATTTGCTCATTCGGGCTTTTGTTAATGTTAAGTACAAAAACAATACGGCTCCCCTTGCTTAATTTTTTGCTTGTTACATAACTGTTGGAAAATGGAATGCTATGAACCTTCCCGGGGATCAATAATTGTCTTTTATTTCCGTCAAACGCATAACTGGCCCTTCCCATAAAATAAGAAAGATAAAAGTATTTGCCGTTGGGCATCAATTCATAAAGATTGATACTATAATCCATATCCCTTTTATTAATCGATGCTGTAAGCTGTCCCCAAAAAGATCCATTGATTTCGATCTCTTTTTCAAGCGGCTCACTAACAAATGTGATTCCATTGCTTGCATCCAGTGAGTCGTAAATGACCTGGCTGGCAAAATAATAGTTGTTGGTACTGCTCCTGTCAGTAAAATCCACCTTCTGTAAAACGAAATTGTTTACAGGTGACCATTTCTCTTTTGCCTTATAATCTTTTACGGATTTTTCACTGCTTAAATAAAATGTAAGCGTGTCATTACTCATTTTAGTCAATGAAGATGCATGTTTCCATTTATTGCTGCCCATTACCTCATAGTTAATTTTATCTTTTAAAATAGAGGGTAATGCGCTGTCTTTTAAAATATGGTCGAACCATTGGAAAATAACATCGTGAATGGAAATATTAGCCGCAGAGTCAATTGCGTAGCCGTTGTAAACCGCATCGGGGGTTGACTGCGACCCAAAGTGTCCGTAAGGCCCAATCAATAAATAATGAACTGCTTTTTTATTGTACTTATGATGCTCCCTGAAATAATACATTGCTCCCACTTGTCCGCCATCATAGTATCCCGTAGTAGATAAAACGGGGATATCAATTTTTGCGAATTCATTTTTATAAGGGATCATATTCTGCCAGTATTGATCATAACCGGGATGAGAGAGCCAGCGGCGGTAAATGATATTAGGCTTTCTTCCTAATACACTGTCCAGCGTATAATAAGCCCTGCCGGAAGCATACCAGTCGTTGTTGGCTTTGGTCCATACTGTATCATTATAGTCGGCATCATCGAGGAATTTATTATTGGAAACATAATAACTCCAGGGAAACGTAAAACTCATGAATACATTATTCATCATCGGAACATCCAGGCCCGGTGCCACTGCTGCCGAGGGAACAATTGTCTTCAGGGCCGGGTGAAGCTTTTTTGTGGCGGCCCAGGTAGTAAAGCCGTTGTAACTGCCGCCAAACATACCGACCTTTCCATTGCTCCACGACTGTTTACTGATCCAGTCTATCACTTCATAAGCGTCCCTGCCATCATATTCATAAGGCCACACTGCACCTGGGCTGTATCTTTTACCTCTTGTGTAAGCTATTACGCCCACATATCCATTGGCCGCTACATCTTTGATTCTGTTGAGGTCGTTTTGGCGTGCGTAAATTGAAAATTGCAAAATTGCGTACTGCTTTTGAGAAACTCCTTTTTTGCGGACGACGATAGCCGATATAAAAGCCCCATCCTTTGTTCTTATCACAACACTATCATCGATAATATATCTCTTTTTATCATCCTCCATTAAAAGCCGCATTGCCAATGGTTCAATAATCTTATAGACGCGAAGAATATTATAGTTCCTGCAAATCGCAATTGCTTCCGCTAGATTAATACTGTCACTTTTCTGTTGCCGAAGAGATACATCCAGGTTATTTTGGACATCTCTTATTCCAGCCCTGGTCAAGAAAGCTGTGGAAATATATAATGCAGCCTTGTCATCCAGTTTGTCATACAACCGGAGAAACTCTTCTGTGAATGCTTTTTCAAATGAGGAGTTATTTGTGTCCTCTTCTATAATGGCTCTGCAAAACAGCTCATACTGCACGGACAAAAATTCGGGATATTTTGTATTGCTTCCTATATAAAACTGGCGTAGCGAACGAATGCTATTAACTGCATCAGGGTAACGATCAGCCACCATCTGCAAAGTGAGTAGATTTCTTAAGTAGGTCTTTTCATCAGCTATGGGTTTATAAGAGTCAATGATTTCCTGAGCAAGGGTGGACATTGTTTTATGAAACGCAACACTATCACCGGAGATTAATTTCGGAAAGTAAAAAAGCTGCGCAGATGCTTCAGCATTTACCACGACTCCTATCAGTATAAAAACAATGATTTTTTTCATTGTGATGTTTTAAAAATTGAACCCCTTTTTATGTTTTTGAATTTGACCGATTGACGGCTGGAGACTTGCAGCTGTTGCCCTGTCTTTAAGGTTATTTGAAGTTTACCTCTTGCTTTCGAGTGTATTTGATCAATGTGCTGCACGTTTATTATTTGCGTACGGTTGATCCGGAAGAACTCTTCTGAATTAAGTAATTCCTCCCATTGATTAAGAGACTTTTTAAGACAGGCTTTCTTTTCTTCAAAATATACCTGCGAATAATTGTGTAATGATTCTATGAGGTAAATGTCTCCTATTCGAACAAAGTGGCATTTTTCACCATCTTTAATGAAAATTTGATTGTCCGCCTGTGTTGAATTACCCTCCGGTTTTTTGTTTAGTCTTTCCCTGATCTTTTCAACGGCAAGGGCAAACCGTTCTTCCCGTACCGGTTTCATCATGTAATCAAGAGCATTGACTTCAAAGGCCTTCACGGCATATTGATCATAAGCAGTAATAAAAATTATTTCCGGAACTTCATGCAAAGATTCTAAAAGTTCAAATCCGGATATTTCCGGCATTTGAATGTCCAAAAAGACCAGGTCGGGTTTTAATCCTTCAATTGCTTTTTGAGCCTCATCTGCATTTTTTGCCTCGGCAATTATTTCGATATCCACATATTTCCTGGCAGTCCTCTTCAGCTCCTCCCTGGCGGAACGTTCATCATCAACAACTATGGCTTTTATCTTATTCATTAACCGGTATTGAGATTGTTGCCCGTACTTTTTCTCCAGGAATTGATTCTATTGTAAATGATGCTTTGGCGTTATACTGCAGAAGCAATCTTTCGGTCAGGTTTTTTATTCCCAGTCCACCATTAACCTGGTTGAATGTTCCGGGGTTTTGAACAGTTACCTTTATGAAATCAGTATCTCTTTTTATTTTAATTTCTACTAGCCCTCCTTCATATTTCTTTGATATTCCATGTTTTACCGCATTCTCAACCATAGCCTGTATGCTTAAAGGCGGTATTAGCAAGTCTAACAATGATTGATCGATTATCATGTTTGTTCGCAGCCTCTCCTCCAATCTTAATTTTTCAAGTTCGAGGTAGTCATTCACCAGGTTGATCTCTTGCCTTAATGGTATCAATTTATCGGTGTCATTATAAAGGGAGTTTCTGAGAAGATCACACAAAAGATCTATGCCCCTTCTTGCTGACTCAGGGTTATCGAGAACCAGAAATTTAATATTATTCAGGGAATTAAAAAAGAAGTGAGGATTTAGCTGCGATGATAAATTGTTCAATTGCGCTTCTTTGGCAATCACAGACAAGCGGGCATTCTCCCTTACTATATTGATTTCCCGTTGTGCATAATGATAGAGATGATAAGCCAATACCCAGATAGACATGAGCCTGATGCCTGTAATAAACAGTGTCTGCCGGGAAGACGCGAAGAACTCGGCAAATGAGAGTGTGAATCCTTTTACTGCATATATCCTTACGATGTAAAGTTTAAATGCGATCAGCAGCATAAAAAGTATTCCCAATAAAAAGATCGCAGGAATGATTCTGGGTATTAGGCTTCGCAGCGGTAATCTATGCCAGTTCAATCGAAGAACAAGTTTTCTATAACTGTGGGTAAGCAGGATACAAATGATAAGGTCGCCTGCAAAATCCATTCCCGCCTGTAACCAGTTAAAGCCAACTTCAATTGGTGGTCCGAAGGCCCAATATAGTCCTGCTGTGATCCATCCGGCAAGTTGACATTTCCAATAAAGAGAGACTGAGATTCTTTTCATCAATGGAAAACAAAATACTGCTATTCCCGCACGCCCGAAAATAAAGTACAGGAACGTGGAAATTAGGGTATGAATGCCGGCCGGCCTATACCGAGGCCTAGTAATGGATTGGAAAGGCCAAATAGATACGTAGTAAATTCAGCATGCAAAACGGCACAAGACTAATATCTTTCAATAAATTATGTCTTGTCCGCTCAAGTTAATATTGTAGTTGTAGTTGTTATTTGATTTATCAAGGTTTGGATGGTTCTGAAATACTCATTTTAAGCAAAGTGTTCTTTAGCTGTCTTATCGTTTGCTTTATCTCTTTGAGTTCCTGAAACTCAGCACCTGATTTTAGTGCTTCCTGGTATTTCCTTTCTTCATTATAAATTTCTATCTCAAGTGAAGAGATAGTTTTTTCAGATTTGGATGGTTTCATAAAACAGCATTTTAAGATATTAAATCAAAAAAACTATTTAATAAAAACTCACACATTTATAAGAACTTTTTTTAAAAAATTCAAGTCTTGAAATGACTATATCAATAGAAATGCCAGCCAGTTTTATCATGAAATTTTTTCAGGAGAAAGGCAAAGATGACATTTCCTTGTAAATAAAGCTTCTTATAATGTTAATCCATATAGCTGTCATTAGCATGGTTACAGATACCACGGATAAAGTTAACTGATACCAAAAGTCATTTACCATTTGTTGGTTCCTGGCTACCATACACAATACGAGACTAAATTCACCAATTTGAGAAAGCAATGCACCTGCATAAATACTATTGCGCCATGTCTCTTTTAGAAGCCGAAATACAAAAGCATTAATAGCGCTATTTATAACAAGAATAACAGCAACGATAAGTAATACCAACCCGATATTTTGAAATAAAAAAACAACGTTTATTTGAAGTCCGATTGACAAAAAGAATAATGATAAAAAAAATACCCTAAAAGGAAGCAGGTGCCGTTCCAACCATTGCAGGGAATTCGACTGAGAAATTATAATTCCTGCAATCAAAGCGCCAATGGCTGCTGATAAATTAATTATTTGCGTAAGCCATGCGAAGCCAAAACAAAAAAGGAGGCCAATGAATACTTGCAGTTCATGATCATTTTTAACCGAGGCCGAAAACGGGATTTTTATCTTTCTCTTCAAAAAAATTTCCCTCAGCACGAACGTTATAATGACCATTGCAGCTATCAAAAAAAGTATAGTATAAACACTTAGCTTTTTATCCCCTAAAAAATTTATAGTAAGTAGCATGGGTACAAGTAAAAAATCCTGCAAAATCAATATACCTGAAGTTAACAATCCTAAAGGTTGGCTCAATGCTTTGTTTTTTTCCAAATAGTCGAGAATAATGGCAGAACTACTTAAACTGATTATGAAGGTAAATACCAGAATTTCTTTGATACTCCACGAATAAAATATACCAATAAGGGCAACAAATGCAAGACTTAAAACCAACTGAACGGCTACGCCTATCAATGGCTTCTTGATTTGATTGGCAAATGATTGAATTTCGAGCTTAGCGCCAATAAAAAACATCTGGATGATCAAACCTAATTCTCCGATCGTCGCAATTGTATCGGTATTAGTAAAAACCTTAAAACCATGAGGCCCTAATACAAGACCAGCGGCAATGTATGCGACAAAATAGGGTTGATTGAGATTTTTCATTAATATCCCTAAAAGCAAAATTGCCAATAACATGATTACCAGGCTCGTTAACAGTACGGATAAGCCAGTCATAACTAAAAAAGCGATACGGCAGATTAAAACAACAAAGTTGCCTCCTCTTCTAAATTTAAAAATGTTTTGACATTAATGAATCAACAAAATAAATACCAGCGCTAGAATGGATGTTTTCGTCTGAATTTTTTTCATAATCAGAGAAAAATTGTCATTCTGAAAACTTGTTTAGGATTTCATGGCTTAATAGCCAATTTTCCTCAACAATTTTAATGTTTGTTTTTCCTCGTTATTAGAACCTATCTTACGCAATATTTTTTCAACCTGCTTTTTCTTTAATCATTATTCTTCTTTAATTAGGCTTGTTTGGTGATTATTTGTTGTAAGCAAAAACAATCACCTTATGGTGCACTGTGAAATATTGATCATCGATGATGACAAGGATGACATTGAATTTTTAACCGAAGCCTTATACAAAAGTGGCGTTGACAAAGTCCATTTTGTTTATAGTGCAAAAGAAGCTTTTGAGTATCTCAAAGAAGTTTATCCCGACTGCATACCTAAAGTGATTGTTTCAGATCTGTTTTTACCTGCAGTTACAGGAGCGGAATTTTTGACTGATTTAAAATCGATGGACCAGTATAAAGAAGTTAAGGTCGTTGTTTTATCTTCTGCAAAGCCTGATCATCAAATTGATAAATTATATAAGTTCGGTGACTTTCATTTTCTTATAAAACCATCTAACTTTAATGGATATATGGACATTGCTATGAATATTAAGAAGATCATTGCTTAATCGTTTTGCTGTCTGTTCAATAGGATTTATTTATTGAGGCTTAAAGAAACTGGTAATTAATAGTTTAAGATTTATAAATAAGCCCCCCATAGAAATGGAAGGCTGCTTATCCTCTCATCAAAAAATGAAAACTTTAGGCTCAAAAAGAGCTATAAAATGCCTGCAGCTCAGGTTAGCTACACAAATCCCCGATACTCATAAGCTTATGCCAGTTTCAACTACGCTTAAATATTGACGCTAATTCAGGAGGCCATTAATGTGGCCGACTCATACTATCGACGTCATTTTTGCTGCTCTTCATAACACGATCAGAAGTATCGGATCCCTTTAGATTATTGAAAGTATCTGCCATTGTTCCGTTACTTGTGTTCGGTCCCATACCTGTAGCCGGTGGATTGGTAACGGTAGAATCAATTGAGGCCGAATTTGCAGTTGAATCTGTATAACTCGACCTGCTACTGTTGTTACCGCATGCACTTATTGCAAAACAAATAAGTGGGAAAATTTTCTTAACCATTGTAAACAAATTTTAGAAAAAATGTGAAAAAAGAATGTTAGTGGAAATTAATTTCATAGAACAGGCATTACTCTGTTTGTTCCCGTCTGCTCCCGTCTTTTTTGATCTATGCAAAAACTAACTGAAATGAAAAAACTAAGCAATAAAGCGGAATTAAAACCCATATTGCTGCCTTAATTCTTTAAATTATAAATAGTTGTTACTCTGCGCGGGCAGTACACTACTAACGGTCTCTACTTTCTTTACCTTTTTCAATTCATCGCATAGTTTATTAATCAGCTTTTCTACCTGCGAATAATAATAAGCAAAACGAAATCTTGTTTTTTTATGGTAGATCGTTTTTTGTTTATAGTTAATATTTGGGAAATTCTGCATTCTTAGCGCCACGTTTCGCATATTATTAAGCGTTGAATGACCATTAACCCTGGTTTTATTTTTTAGTACAAGAGTTTCAAGTTCGTTAACCAGGGTCTGAAGATCTTTTCCCAATGTAGGGTAATAAACATCGGGCATAATTTCCAAATCTTTGCCTATAAATTGTGCTTTTATCAACCAGGCTTTCAGTTCATCTTCACTTAGGTTCATCATAAAGATCTTTATTATGTGTAGGTCTGTTGTCAGCAAACCATTAATTCATAATTCAAAAATGCTTACAATGCGACGGCAACTTCCGGTTTAATTCTCTCTTGTTCTTCATGCTGCGACTGCATCCATGAATAATTCGTTTCTTCTTCGGCCTCAATATTTATTAAATTTTCTGCAATATCTGTAAGCAACTGATCCGTATTTTCTTCCTCCTGCAACGTGGTTTCCAAAAGTTCAGACGCTTTATCAAGCTGCATCGTAAGTGCAAGCTGAACAAGACCTCCGTAAGTTGCAATCTCGTAGTGCTCCACTTTTTGGGCCGCAATTATGAGCGCTGCATCTCTTGTCATTGAACCTTCTTTGGTTTCCTTTATAATAGCCTCGGATTCTTTTATCAGACCTTCGATCGCTTCACATTTTTTCCCTTCTGGGTTTTTTCCGACCAGCCTGAAAACCTTATCGAGGCATTTAATATGCTTTTGGGTTTGATGTGTATGGTCGTTAAAAGCTTCTTTTAGTTCTTCCGTAGTGCATGCTTCTTCGAGTTTCGGAATGGCCTTGGTAAGTTGTTGTTCGGCGTAATAAATATCCTTTAACTGATCAACAAAAAACTTCTCCAGCAACGATTCTTTCTGTTCATTTTTTTTATTTTGTGATTTATTTTTCGAGTCACCTTGAGTGTTTTGTTCAGCAGTACCAGATGCTGCAATTGATTCGTCCTGTTTCATAAAAAATTTAATTTAAATTCAATGAAATAGAATTGCCGGGTAGATGTTCCTGATTGCCGGCAATTCGTTATTCTTATCTGCCACTGCGGGAAGAACTTCTTCCAGAAGAAGACCCCTGTGAAGACCTGCCTCTGCCAGTGGAAGAATTGCTGCGACCACCCCCACGGCCATTAGATGACCCACCGTGAGAAGCCCGTCCACCTTTGCTTGCAATTCTTCTTTGTTCTTCGGGATCCATTGCTGCAAATCCTCTACGGCTGTTGGAACTCCCTCCTCTTGAAGAACCTCCACGACTACTGCCCTGCGATCCAGAACGGCTGGAACTATCCCGTCCATTTGAACTGCTGCGGCTACCACTACGACTTCCAGATGAACTACCGCGACCGTTAGATGAACCACCTCCGTGAGATGCTCTGCCACCTTTGCTTGCAATTCTTCTTTGTTCCTCAGGATCCATTGCTGCAAATCCTCTGCGGCTGCTGGAACTGCCTCCTGAGCCGCCACGATTCCCACCTTGCGATCCTGAGCGACCGGAGCTGCCACGGCCACGGCTGGAACTACTGCTGCCACCACGTCCCTGGCTATCGCCCTGGTGTGAAGCCCTCCCGCCTTTACTGGCTATTCGTCTCACTTCTTCGCGATCCATTGAAGCAAAGCCCCTGCCTGAACCACCACCGAAACCGCGTCGTCCACTTCTTGATGATCTTCCCTGTGACTGTTCAAATTCGTCGTCTTCATCTTCGTCATAATCATCGTCTTCATCTTCTTCTTCGTTGTCATATTTGCCTGTTACGTCATAGTTATCCTCATCTTCTTCCTCATAATCATCATAGTCATTGTCTTCATCGAAGTCTTCGAGAGAGCCGCGGGAGCCTCGTTCATTTTCATCACCATCATAATCTTCGTCATAGTCCTCATCGTATTCTTCTTCATCATAATCCTGGTACCTTCCACCGGAAGTGCCTGATCTTTCCCACTCACGATTTGGTTCACGGTTGCTACGTGCAGAACCTTGTCTGCTTTGTCTTGTTTGCATACAAATCAATTTTTAGAAATTAAAAAAATATGTATTATTCAGGCGCATCGCCTGCGAAAATTTCGTATCAAAAATTATGCCTTGTTGTAACCGTAAAAATTCCTAAAAACCCTGTGTATTTATTTGCAATTGCACTATTAAATTGTGGATTTAATTACACTCTGCAAGAGCTCATTTATAAAGCTTGCCTGGTAAATTTTTGATTGATGGATGACCCAAATGAATTTCGGTTTTTTAGAAGCATTGCACATTATAGAACTAGACGAGACTGCATTTTTACAAAACACATTGAATCTCCAAACCAATGGCTTCTATTGTTCTAGAATACATTTTCATGATTATGCAAATTCCTAAAATCAATGGTCTTGCATGTTTGGTGGAATAAGAAACCTAAGCTCCTCACGTACAATATCGATCCTTCTTTGCGTTATGGGCGGCGAGAAGCTTAAAGCAAAAGCATTGCATTACCTGCTATAAGAAGGGCAATTGGCGCTGGCTGCGGTTATGCCATGATGGTATCACATAAGTGACAACTATAGCATATACGTTTGACATGTTTATGTTACATCGAAATATGGTGCAAAATAAGCCCTGGCTAACCAGGGCTATTCTCACAAACATCTAAAACTATAAACTAGGCATCCTTAAGTTTCCTAATAATTTGCCGCAATGGCTTTTGCATGAGCGAGGTGAGTTTTTATAACGGGCAAATTGGTTTGTGCATACTGTTTTAATCGCAAATTGTTGCCCCAAACTATTTCTTTTTGGAACAGTGCCACTGCTTTTTCATGGCCGGCAACCTGGCTGTGGATGTACACTGAATCAAACGCCCTTCCCTGCAAGAGACATTAATTGTTCCTTTACTGCTTTATGTTCATTATCTACCGTGTCTGCAACTGAGCGGTGTATCGCACTTCCAATCGCTTTTAGTTCAGCCTGAGCGCTTGAGTGATCATCAACCATCATTGTTCCAAAATTTCTAACTGATAAATCGGTTCCCTTGCTTTCAGCTAATGTGCCAGCCTCAATTTCAGCCACATTTTTGATGGCCGTTTTAGCGATGAAATTTTCATCGGTTACACTAACGGCATCACTATTATCATGATGACCCAAATCGATAAATTTTTTGCACCCTGTGATAAATACAACTGCAGAAAATGCAGCAGTGACAAAAATTAACTTTTTTAATTTTTTCATAACTTGTTTTTTAGAGTAATACAAATAATTTTTCCTGCAATGCGCACTGCTTCATTAAGTCGAACCAAACTTTATGCCCTAGCCAAAACCGGTGATTTTGATACTGATGTGAAGAAGTAAGTACACAAGCTTTAAAAAAAATGAGGCTTAATTTATACGGAGATATTCAAGTCAATTCAGATTTTACACTTTATATGGTGTTTACGGCTTCAAACAGAGTTTTTGGCACATATTTTTTTAGAGTATTTGGTATTCAGTTCTACTCCTACGGAATTCCCGAAATACATAACGGCGTTATAAACTACTTATTCAATTATGGCAATCAAACAGCAATAATTGCTATCGTTTAATGACGCACCAATGTATCATAAATGAAATAGGAATAGAAATAGAAACAGATTAGAACTTAACTTTTAAAATCTTTTTATGGAAAGTAAAATGAATCCGCAGCACCAGGAAGGTGCAGTAGCAAAGGCTATAGAAGAACAAACCGCAAAGGCGCCATCCGATATTTTTTTATGGGCGGCTGCAGCGACTTGGGGAACCGCAGTAGCATTTAAAATGTGTAAGGATGACCACAGGGCGTTATTTATCGGTCAGTGGGTAGCTCCTATCTTAATCTTAGGCTTGTACAACAAGCTTGTAAAACTGGAAGGTCATGATTCAATGAGCTAGTTAATCACCTTTCCATGGGACAAGTGTTTTTTGTTATATCAGTAATACTGGTACTGGCGCTAGCTTTTGCCTGTTGGTTAATTTATACACCTTCTGGCAAGAAAAAATTACGGCAACTTGCACCAGCTTTGAGTGTAATGTCCACAACTGTTACTGACATTTCGGAAGATAAACTCAAAATGGTAAGCCGGGTTAAGCTAACAAATCCATTGCCTTTTAATCTACAAACAAAGGCGATTCAATATTCAATTTTTATAGATTCTGTAAAGGTTATAAAGAGTGACTACAATAAGTCATTAAAAATCCATTCTTCTGATAGTGCAACAATAGAAGTTCCCATTGAGGTTTTAAAGAAATCAATTAAAAGAGTATTGAAATACTTTGATGAACAAAAAAAAGATAGTGCAAATTATACAGTAAAAGCTCAACTGAACCTTGAGATTCCCATTGCCGGGAAAAAACAATTTGAGTTTGTTAAATCAATGCAATTGCCGGCAATACGTCTTCTTAAAGCTCAATTGCAAAAACTAAACATAGAAAAGCTGGGACTGAAACAATCAAACCTTGAGATGATACTTCATATTGACAATCCAAATGTTTTTCCAATTAAGGTAAAAGATGGCAAGTACTCGGTAATTATCGATACTGATGATATGAAAATGGATGGCAGACTCCAAAATACAGTTATCATACCTGCAAAAAGACCAGCAGATGTTTCAATGAATCTTGATATTAAAACATTAAAAGTTGGAAAACTTGGGTGGAAAATGCTATTTGATAAAAAAGACACTCAGATAAAATTCACATTTAAGTGTAAACTGGAGAGTGATAACAAAATTTTGGACAACAGTACGATGGTTATGAATATGAATGCTACTCTTGATGAGCTAAAAAAGCTTAAATCATAAAGATGAAACAGTGGTACAGTTTTTTCGGTTTAAGTTTTACGGCCGTGCCACTCTGCTGGCCGATCGCCCGTGCATTAAACTTATAACGATTGTCAAATCACATTTATAGCTAAAAACTTATGTCATTTATTCACTATTAAATAAACTTTTATGTTTTATCATGTAAAAGATCTGCAATTCAATGCAAGAGTATCTAAACCCGATCCGGCTTTTGCCACGCTTTTGCTGGAACAATTTGGTGGAGCAAACGGTGAATTGGCTGCCGCACTTCGATACTTTGCTCAGGCATTTGGTGCGAGAAACCCATACCCGGATAAGTATGATATGCTTATGGATATTGCAACAGAGGAGTTTAGTCACCTTGAAATAGTAGGCGCCACAATTCAAATGCTTCTTACTGGTATCAATGGTGATCTGAAAAACGCAGCAGAAAATTCTGAAATCATGCAATTGCTGGACGGAAAAGCATCAAAGGAAAATATGATCCATAAAGGGATGATTGCTCCGCAATTTTTAGTGGGAAGTGCTGGTAGTCCCTGTTATACCAATAGCCAGGGAGTACCGTGGACAGCAGCTTATATTAACAGTGACGGCCAGGGTGATCTCACTAGCGATCTGCGCTCTGATATAGCTGCCGAAACGAGAGCAAAAATGGTGTATGAATATTTACTGCAGTTCACAGACGATCCATATGTAAAAGAGACCCTTAATTTTTTAATGACCCGTGAAGTAGCACACTTCCAAATGTTTGAAGCTGCTTTGGAATCTATTAATCCAAGCTTTCCTCCAGGTATTTTACAAAGTGATCCGAGATACAGTAATCTTTATTTCAATTTCTCAAACGGCAACGATTACCGGGGGCCATGGAATGAAGGAACCAGTACACAATTTGGGGAAGATATCCAGTTTATTACTGACCCAATCAGGTATAGCCTCGAGACAAACGGACTGCTGAATCAACAAGCGGATGGAACAGATCGTACTAACGAATCTGTCCGGGAAATGGATAAAGAGTTAAGCGAGTTGCGCAGCAAGGAAATTAAAACAGCTTCGAAAATGGAAAATATGCATTGGAATAGTTCTACTGACACATAACTGATTTGAAATGCCCAAAGTAAAAATGAATGAAATCATTTCTAACCAACTTGACCAGACTTCTGTATCTGAACAATCAAAGCTTCTAGAAATCGTATATTATACCGACCCTCTTTGTTGTTGGAGTTGGGCTTTTGAACCACAGTGGCGAAAATTTTTGTATTTACACAGGGATTCAATACACGTTCGATATTGCATGACCGGGCTTTTACCCGGGTGGCAAAATTACTTCGACTCTATAAATGATGTCAGTAAGCCTATACATATGGCCCCGCTATGGATGCAGGCTCAAGAGATATCAGGTATGCCATATGATCCTGCTATATGGACACGGGATCCCCCTTCTTCTTCTTATCCTTCCTGCATTGCTGTAAAGTCTGCATTTATGCAATCTGCCACAAGTGGTGAATTGTATTTGCGGGCTGTACGGCAAGCTGTAATGAAGGATGGTCTCAATATTACCAAAAAAAGAGTGCTTTTAAGTCTTGCGGAAGATTTAAGCCTGAAATTTTCAGTATTTGATTTTTCCAGGTTTAAAAACGACCTCGGCAGTGAAACGAGCATTGAGGCATTTCGCCAGGATTTGCAGGAAACGCAGTATTTCAAAATCAGTAGATTTCCTTCATTGCTGGTGAGTCATAACCAGAAAACTTTACTTATCTCTGGTTATCACCCTTATCACCAAGTTCTAGCCGCGGTTAATCATCTTGCTAACCTCGGCGAGACTGACAAACCAATAGATTTATCAGAATTTAAAGCTTGCTGGCCGTTAATAACCGAAAGAGAAATAGAGGAAATAAAAAATAATATCAACGGAGTAGATGTCTTTAATAGAAATTCCCTTTAATGACATTGAGCTGAAAGAAATGCAAAGTGTCTGTTCAACTTTACAATGTGAATGTGATTACATATTCCGTGGGCAAATCTTATCATTCAGAATAACCACCACTAATTCTTTATAATTTTTTTGCTGGGAATAAAGCTGCCAACTAGATATCCAGAATATAAAGATGCATTGAAAGAATCAAATAAAAGAAGACCATGAGTGTGGAATTACTTACACACGGTTAGGTGACGAAACGTTTTGATATAATATCAATATCCATGGCACATTATTTTCCAGTAATAATTATTCAAAGTCTTATACATGCATAATTCCTATCCTGACTTACTTTGCTTTTCTCATCTGCGCTGGAATTTCGTTTATCAACGGCCCCAACATTTGATGAAAAGGTTTTCAAAGCAGGGTCGTGTTTTTTTTATTGAAGAACCGGTTGTTGATGCAGAAGATGATCATATAGAGATTACCAGGGAAAATGCTACAGAAGATAATGTAAATGTATTACTCAGAATTGTTTTTCACTTAACGGCTGGGCTTAGTCCTCAAGAAATGATCAACAGTCAGCAACAACTGCTTGATAAAGTAATGAATCAGTATGGTATCAACCGGTATTACACATGGTATTACTCTCCGCTGGCGCTTGACATCGGCATTCATTTACATCCCTTGCTTGTAATTTATGATTGTATGGATGAATTGTCGGCTTTCAAATTTGCTCCTCCGTACATCAAAATCAAAGAAGCTGAATTATTGCAGCAAGCTGATATAGTATTTACAGGTGGTACGAGTTTGTATAATGCAAAAAAAAATTTGCATAATAATGTATACGCATTTCCGAGCAGTATTGATAAGCAACATTTTGCAAAAGCACGCCTGACGTATATAGAACCTGAAGATCAAAAAAAGATTGCCGGACCTAAGCTTGGGTTTTACGGTGTTCTTGATGAAAGGCTTAACCTTAATCTAATAGAAGAAATGGCTTCCCTGCGTTCAGAGTGGCAATTTATTTTCGTGGGACCAGTGGTAAAGATTGATCCTTTAAGCCTACCCAAAAGAGTTAATATACATTATATAGGCAGCAGGAGCTACGAGGAATTACCAGCCTACCTGGCAGGTTGGGATATATGTATTATGCCTTTTGCCCTTAATGAATCTACAGAGTTTATTAGTCCCACAAAAACCCCTGAATTCCTTTGTGGAGGAAAGCCTGTTATTTCTACTTCTATCAGGGACGTTATAGATCCCTACGGAAAGCAGGGTCTTGTGCATATAGCGGACACGGCAGAGGAATTCATACAAAAAGCGGAGGTTGAATTAAATATTACTGATAAAATGCACTGGTTGAAAAGGGTTGACAGCTATCTGCGATGGATGTCATGGGATAGAACTTTCGACAGGATGAATAACATTATCATTAAAACAGCTTTTATGAAACAAAATTTTAAATCATCAAAAAAGGAAATATATGTTTGATTATGTTGTCGTAGGTGCTGGATTTGCCGGTGCCGTTATAGCCGAACGCCTGGCGGCAAAGGCTGGAAAAAAAATACTGATTATTGACAAACGCAATCACATTGGTGGCAACACCTACGACCATTACAATAATGAAGGATTACTGATTCATAATTATGGGCCACATATTTTTCATACCAATTCAAAAGAGGTATATGAATATTTAGGGCAGTTTACTACCTGGCGTCCTTACGAACATCGTGTTTTGGCAAATGTAGATGGTATGCTTGTTCCAATTCCCATTAATCTCAATACTGTTAACCAGCTATATGGACTGCAGCTGTCGTCAGATGAGGTTGAAAGTTTTTTAAAGTCGAAAGCTGAAAAAAGGGAAAGGATCAAAACGTCCGAAGATGTGGTTATTTCACAAGTCGGTAAAGACCTTTATGAAAAGTTCTTTAAAAAATATACAAAAAAGCAATGGGATATGGATCCCAGTGAACTTGATGCCTCAGTTGCTGCAAGGATACCGGTAAGATACAACAGGGATAACCGTTATTTTACAGACACCTTTCAGGCAATGCCTTTGTATGGTTATACAAGGATGTTTGAAAACATGCTGAAACATTCAAATATTAAGATAATGCTGAATACGGATTATAAAGAAATACTGAATGTTATTCCATATAAAAACATGATCTACACCGGTCCTATTGATTACTATTTTGATTACTGTTATGGAAAGCTGCCCTACCGATCGATAGATTTTAAATTTGAAACTTTTGAAAGTGAGCATTTTCAGCCAACAGGTACGGTTAATTATCCCAACGATCAACCTTATACCAGGGTTACTGAATTTAAATATTTAACCGGGCAAAAGCATGCCAAAACCTCTGTAGTATTTGAATATCCAAAAGCTGAAGGAGATCCCTATTATCCGGTACCGTGTCAGGCGAACACTGAGCTATATAATAAATATAAAACCCTTGCTGATAGCGAGGAGGGGGTATATTTTACAGGCCGGCTTGCAACATATAAATATTACAATATGGATCAGGTAGTTGCCCAGTCCTTAACCCTTTTCAAAAAACTCATTTCCCTTCAACAAAACGGGCTGTATGTCAACCGGCAAAAATTTTCAGCATTACAAACCTGATATATGGGGAGGCATTGAATGTACAATCAACAGGGTGAAAGATGAGTTTAAAGACCAACTGTTTTACTCAGGACATTACCTAAGAAAAAATGATATCAGGAAGTTTGCCAGATTAGAGATCAGTGCATTGCGTTATCCCCTGTTGTGGGAATATCACCAGCCAAGAAAAGGTTCTGTGATTGACTGGGAATGGGCTAGCGGACAATTGGAGGCTATACGCAAATCAAACATTACACCCATCATAGGTTTGGTACATCATGGAAGTGGGCCAGCTTATACTGATCTAATGCAAAAAGATTTCGCTGAAGGGCTGGCTGCATATGCCTTGCAGGTAGCTGAAAAATTTCCATGGATTAATTATTACACTCCCGTAAATGAACCTTTGACAACAGCAAGATTCAGTGGGTTATATGGGATGTGGTATCCACATCATAAAAATGATCACAGCTTTGTGCTCATGCTTTGTCACCAGTTAAGGGCTGTTGTGCTTTCCATGCAGGCAATAAAAAAAGTAAATCCTGAGGCAAAGCTTATTCAAACAGAAGACCTTTCAAAAATATACAGCTCACCTAGCCTTACTTACCAGGCCGATTTTGAAAACGAAAGAAGATGGTTGACATTTGATCTTCTTTGCGGCAAAGTAGATAAGAGCCACTACCTCTGGGACTATCTTACAAAATATGTTAGGATCAGTGAAAGCTATTTGCAATTTTTTCTCGAAAATATTTGTATACCGGATATTATCGGCCTCAATTACTATGTGACATCTGAACGGTATCTTGACGAAGAAACTAAATTTTATCCTTCTTGTACACATAGCACCAACGGCAAACATTTTTATGCTGATGTAGAAGCTGTGCGGGTTTATCACGATCATCCCTGCGGGTTAGAAGTCTTATTGAAGGAAGCCTGGAACCGTTATCATTTAACCCTTGCTATAACAGAAGTACATATGAACTGTGGACGGGAGCATCAACTTAGATGGTTGAAGCAAATATGGGATGTTGTATGCAACTTAAAAATGGGTGGAATAGATATAAAGGCTGTAACAGCATGGTCACTACTTGGATCCTATGGGTGGAACAGCCTTCTCACAGGCAATATGAATCACTATGAGCCTGGAGTATTTGTTATTCGAAATGGGAAGCCATACGAGACAGCAGTTGCCAAAATGCTCCGAAGTTTGTCTATTAATAAACAATACCATCATCCACTGGTAGAACAACCAGGATGGTGGGAAACAGATAGCCGCTTTATACATTCAAAAGACAAGACGGGGATTCCATCAATTCAAAAGAAAACAAAAGCTTCACCTATTCTTATTGTTGGGAAAAATGGGACATTGGCTTCTGCTTTTGCAAAAGTTTGTGAACAAAGGCATATTCATTCCATATCTCTTTCACGTTGTGAAATGAATGGTGCTGACGAACGGCAAGTAGAAAAGATAATTGAACGGGAAAAGCCATGGGCTGTAATTAACGCTTCCGGCTATGTAAGGGTTGATGATGCTGAAGAAAATGCAGAGGAATGTTTTACCATAAATGTAAAAGTGCCTTCAGTACTTGCAAAAATCTGTCAAAGGTATAGCCTGCCATTTATGACATTTTCATCGGATCTTGTTTTTAACGGCAGTAAACATTTGCCCTACATAGAATGGGATGATGTAAAACCATTGAATGTCTACGGTAGAAGCAAAGCTGAGAGCGAATGGCAGGTTGTACATCTTAATGATACGGCATTGGTTATAAGAACAAGTTCTTTTTTTGGCCCATGGGACCAATTTAATTTTGCCCATTTCGTTATCGATTCATTAAAGCATGCTAAATCAATTGAGGTAGCCAATGATGTATTTATTTCACCCACTTATGTTCCAGACCTTGTAAATATTGCTCTTGATCTTTTTATTGATGAAGAAAAAGGAATTTGGCATTTGTGCAATAATGGAACTTTAAGCTGGGCTGAATTTGCCGGAGAGGTTGCTGAAAGGGCTGGACTTAGTAAGAGAAAGCTTATTAAGAAAAGTATGGCTGAAATGCAATGGAAGGCTAAGCGACCACTACATAGTTCACTAAAAAGTGGAAAGGGTATCCAGTTGCCTGACCTGTCTTGCGCACTGAACAGATACTTTAATGAAAAAAAATATTGAGAATAGTATGCCCGCAAATACATTCATGTTTGCCACAGGTATGGAAAACAGTTACCCCGTAATTACTTTACCGGGAGGACAAAAAAAAAGAATTGATGAGATGGAAAAAACGGGTCATTATGATCATTGGAACTATGACCTGGAACTTGTAAAAGAAATGGGGATAGACTTTTTGCGCTATGGGCCACCCTACTATTCGACACATACCGGCGCAGGACGATACAACTGGCAATTTGCTGACAAAAGTTTCCGCAAATTAAAGGAATTGGGAATTACTCCTATTGTTGACCTGTGCCATTTTGGAGTTCCCGACTGGTTGGGAAATTTCCAAAATCCCGAGTTTCCGCATTTTTTTGCAGAATATGCCACCGCTTTCGCAAAACGTTTTCCATCACTTCAATTTTACACACCTGTTAATGAGATCTTTATTGCAGCCCTTTTTTCTGCGCAGTATGGATGGTGGAATGAATGCCTAATGTCGGATACTGCTTTTGTGACTGCCCTCAAACACATCTGCAAGGCCAATGTAATGGCCATGCATGCTATACTTGCCGTACAACCGGAGGCCTGTTTCATACAAAGCGAATCATCCGAATATTTTCATGCAGTAGATCCTCTTTCCAGCACATTGGGATCCTAAGCTTAGAATTCCACGTGGACAAGTTGTC
>JADMIO011711092.1_pt1 | contig 90781 bp, 70 predicted proteins | sample 8958161 | NCBI WGS metagenome assembly JADMIO01 (sample SAMN16585339, study PRJNA669376) | soil metagenome | isolation source: Crop rotation soil | place: USA: Cullars Rotation, Alabama | collected 2011
GCCGCGACTTCAAGTCACGTGAATTCCAAGCTTCGGATCCCACTGTGCTGGAAAGACGATCCCAAGCCGTTGCAGGACATCCTGAAGAAGGTCCTCACCGACGCGGGCTTCAGCGCCAAGTACAGCGACAGCGGCATCAAGCGGAAGCGCGAGATCGACTACTGCGTCCAGTACCGCGAGACGGACTTCAACTTCATCTCGCGGCTCCTCGAGCAGTACGGCGTCTATTACTACTTCGAGCACACCAAGACCGACCACAAGCTGATTCTTGCCGACTCGACCTCCGGCTATGGCGACTGCCCGGAGAGCAAGGTCAAGCTGCCCGCGACCACCGGCCAGACGCAGACCGACCATGTCACGAGCTGGCAGCACGATTACCAGTTCGTGTCGGGGAAGTGGGCCCACACCGACTACAACTTCAAGGACCCCGCCACCGACTACATCCAGAGCACCAGCAGCAAGGTCGATCTCGAAGGGCTCGACAAGTACGAGATCTACGACTACCCGGGCGAGTACGACAAGACGAAGGTTGGCGACGAGGAAGTGAAGATCCGCATGGAGGAAGAGGAGGCCGCATTCAACCAGATCGTCGGCAGCAGCAAGTGCAAGACCTTCTCGCCCGGCCTGCGGTTCGAGCTCGAAGGGCACGAGGTCCCGTCGGAGAACGCGAAGTATGTGCTCACTTCGGTGGAGCACTCGGTGCGGGATGGCGGCATCCCCGGCGCGAGCGGGGGATCGTCTTACTCCAATAGCTTCGTCTGCCTGCCGGAGAAAGTGCTCTTCCGCCCGCCGCGGATCACGCCCAAGCCGGTGATCTCCGGCGTGCAAACCGCCGTGGTGGTGGGCAAAAAAGGCGAGGAGATCGACACCGACGAGCATGGCCGGGTGAAGGTGCTCTTCCACTGGGACCGCGAGGGACGGAAGAAGGAGGATCAGACCTGCTCCTGCTGGATTCGCGTGTCGCAGTATAGCGCCGGCAAGAAGTGGGGCTTCATGTCGATTCCCCGCATCGGCCAGGAGGTGATCGTCGAGTTCCTGGAAGGCGATCCCGACCGACCGCTCATCACCGGCTGCCTCTACAACGCCCAGCAAAAGCCCGGTTACGACCTGCCGACGGAGAAGACCAAGACCTACTTCAAGTCGAACTCAACCAAGGACGACAGCGGCTTCAACGAGCTGATGTTCGAGGACAAGAAGGGCGAGGAGCGGGTTTTCATCCATGCGCAGAAGAACATGGATATCCGCGTCCTGAACGATCACAAGGAGCGGGTGATCGGCAACCAGCACACGATCGTCGGCTACGAGAAGGACGGCAAAAAGGGCGGCGACTATAACGAGACGATCTATCAGGATCACAACCTGAACGTGAAGCGGCACCAGGTCACGCACATCGAGGGCAACCACACGATGATGGTGGGCGCCGGCGAGGCGGAGGACGGGGGCAACGTCGCCTATGTGGTCGAGAAGCAGATCGCCGTCGCCATCGGCCAGCAGGGCCTCAGCCTGCAAGTGCAAGGCGACATGAAGCAGGGGGTCGATGGCTCGCAGTCGCTGACGGTGGCCGGCGACCTCAAGGAAAAGGTCGGCTCGATGTCCCTCACCTGCACCGGCGACCACAACGAAAAGACGGGCAACCACTCGATGTCGGTGGACCAGCAGCAGAATGTCAAGGTCGGGATGAACGCCGCCTGGGAAGCCGGCATGGCGATCCACGTGAAGGCCGGCATGACGCTGATCCTCGAGGCCGGCGTGCAGCTTTCGCTCAAAGTCGGCGGCAGCTTCATCGATATCAACCCGGTCGGAGTCTTCATTTCAGGTCCGCTCGTAAACATCAATAGCGGCGGCGCAGCCGGCTCCGGGGCCGGGTGCAGCCCACAAGACCCGCAGAAGCCTGACGAGCCGAATAAGAACGTGGACAAGGCCAAGCCCACCGAGCCCGAGAAGGCCCACGACTCCAAGGGAGGCACGAAGAGCTGTAAGTAGCCCGCCAGCGTTGCCTCGCTCCTACCTTCCGTATCCTCGTCACGATTTCACATTTCCATGCCTCCCGCCGCTCGAATCGCCGATCCCCATGTATGTCCGCTGGTCACGGTCCTCGTGCCCCACGTCGGAGGTCCGATCGCGATGGGCCTGCCGACCGTGCTGATCGGCTTCATGCCCGCCGCCCGCGTCGGCGACATGGCCGTGTGCGTGGGGCCGCCGGATGTGATCGCGATGGGCTCCTTCACCGTGCTGATCGGCGGCATGCCCGCTGCGCGGATGGGCGACCTGACCGCCCACGGCGGCACGATCGTCATGGGGATGCCCACCGTCATGATTGGCTGACCGCTCCGCTAACGGAGCGCGGCCGTTCGAAAGATTCGACTGATGCCCGTCATCGTTCATATCACCTCCGGCCCGAACCAGGGTCAGGAAAAAACGCTCAAGGCGGGCGAGAAGCTGCGCATCGGCCGCGGCGACGAGAACGATTTCAGCTTCCCCGATGACGAACGGATGTCGCGGAATCACTTCGTGATCAAGGTCGAGGCCACCCGCTGCCGGATCGAGGACCTGAACAGCAGCAACGGGACCTACGTCAACGACGATCGGATCGAGCGACCCTGCCTGCTTGAGGATGGCGCCCGAGTCCGTGCCGGCCAGACGCACTTCGTCGTCAAGATCGTCGGCCAGACGATCCATCGCAGCTATCCCGCCCTGCGGCCCGGCGGCAGCAGCCGCAGCATCCCGACGGTCGAAATCCCCAAGTTCATGGCCGAGGCCTGCCCCTCGGGCCTGACCTGCTATCGGGCGTCGCACTCCCTCTCGGAATCGACGCCGCTGCGCCTGATCGTCGGCCGGCTTTTCCAACACGGCACTCCTTATCTGATTCTCGATCCGACCAAGCTCGAGCCCGGCACGGCCCCCGCCGCGCTCCAATCGACGCCGCTCTTCGATTGGCTGCCGCCCGAAGCCCGGCAGATCTCGCCCATCATCATTCCGCCGGGCGCCCTGGAAGGCGACCCGATCGACGTGCTCGACGTGGCTTGGGACCGCAATGCGCTCCTGTGCATCTTCGTCGCGCCGAACGTCTCGGTCGATATCATGCTCCGCCACTTTCAGGCGATGACCAAGTGGAGCGGCGACGGCAGCGGCTCGGGTGAGCAGGGGATGCTAGGCTGGTGCTGGCCGGCCGTCCTGAGTCCGCTCCTGGCGAGCCGCGAGCCGAAATTCGTCGAGCGACTGCTGCAGGGAGTGACCGCCGTCCTGATGGAGGTTCCCGGCCAACCGCGGCAGTGGCAGGTTTATGGCGGCGCGGAGTTCCGCGAGGTTCTCCTCGCCGCCGACTTCCTCCCCGGCACGGCACCGGCGTAAGATGCGCGGACGACGCTGACGCTCGCAGGTTCGCTTGCCGAGCGGTCCCGGGTTCCGGAGGGAGCACGATGTGGAGAGCCAATGACGGCGGGTCCTCGCAGCCCAATCCGCGCTCCGGACCGGGTGGCGGAACGCCGCCTCCGGCGCAAGCCCCCGCCGCGGGAAGTTGGCGGCTCGGCGCGGGCGGCAGCCCTGCCGCCGGGACCGGCGAGGCGGTGGCCGCCAATCGCCTCCAGCAAGATCCGCATCGCCAAGGCTACTTCGTCTGGTACTACCTGGGGCTGATCTTCGCCCTGATGTTGCTGTTGGGAGGCGTCATCCTCTGGTGGGTCCTTCCCAAAGTCACCGCCACGCCGTTCGTCGCCGTCGCGATCACGCAGTATGAGGACTGGCGGATTCCGCCGAACAGCCTCGCGTATGAGGACCTCGATGCCTTCCACCGCCTCTGGCCGGACGAGCGGTGGCAAAATGTCCGCTTCCGCAGCGGCGTCGATTCGGCCACCGCCGGCACCGCCCGCACCGCGAAGGACCTGCTGACCCATGTCAGTGCGATGCTCGCCGACGCCGGCGCGCCCGGCGGGCCGGACCGGCAGGGGGTAGTGCTCCTCTATCTGAGCGTGCATGGCGTCGTCTTCGACAAGCAGCCCTGCCTCGCGCTCGAGAGGTTTCGCCCCTATGACCCGCCCGAGCGGCGGAGCGAGGGGCTGTTGCCGGTCGGCGACCTGCTCGGGGAGCTGGCCAAGAGCGATTTTCGCCGCAAGTACCCGAATGCCCACGTGGTGATCTTCCTCGATGCCCAGCGGCTCACGCATTCCTGGCAGCTCGGCCTCCTGGAGAACACGTTCGGCGACCGCCTGGCCGAGACGCTCGGCAAGCTTCCCAAGGACTCGAAGGTCCATGTCGTCTGCGCCGCCGCCCCCGGGCAGGAAGCGCTCGCCGCCCCCGAGCTCGGCGGCACGGCCTTCGGCCACTTCACCGCCCGAGCTCTGTTTGGCGAGGCGAAAGAGCTCGACGGCGATTCGCAGAGCGTCTCGCTGCGCGAGTTGGCTGCTTATCTCGATGCCTCGATCGACCGCTGGGCCGACCAGCATCGCGGGGCATCGCAGCGCGTGCTCGTCTTCCCGCCGGTCGAGGCGGCGACCGACGTGCGGCTCGCCTTCAAGCCGACCGCCTCGATCAGCTCCCTGCCCGCGGGCTTCGGTGATCGCCGGGTGATCGAACAACTCGCTCAAGGCGTCGCGGAGATCGACGCCGCGCGGCTGAAGGCGGAGGGGATTCTCGCGGCGCCCGGCACGCTCCCCGCCGCCGATCGCGCCTGGCACCAGGCCCGGATGCGACTGATCGAGCAGTTGTGGCTCGGTGGGGCGGCCTACTCCCAAAAGCTTCGGGAGCGGCTCAACGACGAGATTCCCCCCGGCGACGCGCCGCGGAGCATCTGGGCCCCCTCGCTGCCCCTGGCATCCGCCTGGTCGCCTGCGGCGGACGCCGAATCGCGACGCAAGGCCGCGGACCGGTTCTTCGGCGGCTTCACCGCCTTCAAAGCCGAGAAGAAGGAGAAGTGGCTCGATGTCGCGGTCGCCGAGTTGCCGAGCTATGCCGACGCTTCCTCCGCGGGGCTCGGCTACTTGCTGGCCGATCCCAAGCGCTGCGGTCAGCGGGCGGAGCTTCGCGATCTGCTGCGGCTGACCGATCGGGTTGCTGCCGGCGATCATCCCAAGGGCCGGCTGGGGCCTGATTGGCAGGAGACGGACGCCGTCGAGATGCACTTCCTCCGCATGCTCGAGGCCCATTTGCCGTGGGAGGACTCCGAGTTCGCGGCCCAATCGGCCGCCATCGCTGCCGCCCTGCGGACGCGAGTCGATGCCGAGGTGGCCGTCATGCCGCGCGATGAGCGGGCATGGAGCATGGTCGAAGTCCTCGCCACGCCGCTCGATCAGTCGCGGCGCGTGGCCGAGGATAACCTCTTCATTGGCACGCCCGCGGCGCTCGACAAGGCTCAGAAGAGCTGGACCGACCTGGCGGCTGCCGCGGGTCCGACCGCCCGCAGCTACCCGCAACTCGCCGCGACCAATCGGAAGCTCGGCGACGCCTGGCGGCTGCGCGACGATGTGTGGGCCAACCTGCCCGCGACCTACGAATGGGCCCTCCGCCGGCTGTCTCTCGAGAAGGACCTCGCGCGGGCCGATCTGTCGCTGGTGGCCTGGCCCGATCAGCTCCAAAAGGTGCTCGAGCGGGGGCTCGCGCTCGATCGCGACCTGGAACAAGATCCGCAAGCGGCGAAGGCGGCCGATCCGGCGATCGCGACCTCCGCGGCCCTCGCCGGCGAGTGGGACGCCGCCCTCGCGGCCCTTCGGAAGGACATCGCCCAACTCGCCGACGGCCGCACGCTCGATGGGCCGAGCACGCGGCGTTTGCTCCACACGCTGGCGGCCCCGACGCTGCTGATGAGCGATGCCGATCAGAGCAGCAATCTCCGGCGGCTCGTGATCACCGCCCTCAATCGCCACTTCGATCAACGCTCGACCGCCGACACGTCGAGCGGGACGAGCACGGCGGCGCCCGAGGCCTTCAAGCGGGACGGCGCGTACGAGCTCTTGGTGCTCAAGCGGCCCTCGCCGCTGGTGCGGATGCTGGCCGACCTCAAGGATCAGACCCCGCCGCCGGTCGCGGACAATCCGGCTTTCGACGAGGCGATTCTGCAGCTCGAGAAGGATGCCGCCGCGGCGCAAATGCTCCTATCGCAGCGGGTCGAGGGGGTTGCGATCCCGCACCCCTCGCTCCTCGAAGCTCCGCCGACGGCCACCGTGCTGCGGGCCCAGTTTCGCCAGGCCGATCGGCTGCAGCGGCGGACGGCCTGGCTGATTGGCGGCCTCGAGTCGGCCCTCGCCGGCGATTGGGGCCGGCCGGAGCCGCAGGATGCGGCGGGCGAGTGGCGGCGGTTCGAGCGGCGGGCGCTCCTCGCGTGGCATGCCCGCCGGGCGGCCGACGACTTCTGGGGCCCGCGCCCCGGACAGCCCGATGCCTACTTCGCCCGCGCCGCCGACGCGTGCGAGGAGGTCGGCCAGCGGATCTACGATCGGGCGTCGGCCGATGACAAGAGCCTGGCACAACTCGTCGCGGCTCGCAAAGCCGCGGCCCTCCAGCCGACGGAGGCCCGCGTCGAGCGGTCGGACCTCGCGACGGTCGATCCCACGATCCCGCTCGAAGCGGCCGGCAACCTGCCACCCGGTGAGGCGGCGATCTATCTCCGGGGCGGTCCCGTCGGGGGCGAGCAGCCGGTCGAATCGACGCTCCCCTCCTCGCCCGAGCCGCCCCGGTTCCGTCAGGCTTATGCCGTCGGCCCGGCGTCGCTCGGCAATCTTCAGCTCCGCATTCCGGCCGCGAAGCTCAAGGGCGATCTGAAATCCCAGGCCCTTTATCGCGGCCACGTCTGGACCGGCCCGATCTACGAGGCGGGCACCGATCGACCGGAGACGCTAGTCATCGAGCTTGGCCCGCCCCCGCCGCCGGTCCTCACGGTTCGGGGCCGGGTGAACAATACGATCGACATCATCTTCATCTTCGACTGCTCGCGAAGCATGCTCGCGCCGGTCGCGCTGCCGGACGGCGGGCGGAGCACGCGGTTCGACGTGGCCAAGAGCAGCTTCATCGAACTGTTGCAGACGCTGCCGCCGGAATCGCAGTACCGGATCGATCTGTTGCTCTACGGCCATCGCGTCGGCTGGGACGGGCCGCTCGAAGCGCCGGACAATCAACTGACGCGGGTCCAGTTGCCGAACGTCAGCCTGCAGGACGACGTCGAGGAGCTCTTCGGCCGGCTGCGGTCCTACCATCCGCAGTCCGACACCGCCGCGTTCAACGAGATCCAAGCGAAGCTCCGCGGCGCCCAGGCCCGCGGCTACACGCCCCTCTACCTGTCGATGAGCCGGGCCTTGCAGCTCTTCCGCCAGTTTCCCCGCGGCGACTCGTCGAGCCGGATGGTGATCTGCATCACCGACGGGCAGAACTTCGTGGGGCAGAACGCCGTGGGGGTACAGCCGGCCGACGTGGTGACTCAGTGGCGGCAGATCACGCCGAGCGTGCCGATCCATGTCTTCTTCATCGGCCAGGAGGCGACCCAGAAGCCCGACGCCCAGCGGCTCGCGCAGCAGACCGGCGGGGCCTTCGTGCCGATCGGCGCGCCCGGCACGCTGATCGAGCAGATCAAGCTGCGGATCCCGCTGCCGGTCTACACCGTCGCCTCGACCGATCAGCGGATTCCCCGCGTCACGCGGCACCTGAACGAGCCGACTTCGATCACGATGCCCGAGCTGCGGTGGAACGACGAGGTGCGGGTCACCGTGCGGAGCAACGAGACCGAGGCTTCGACGGAGCTCTCGGCACTCAAGCTGCGGCTCGGGGGCGGGGAGAAGGTCGCGCTCGAAAGCCGGGGGAATCAGCTCCGGATCGCGCCCTATCTGAAGCAGCTCGTCGCGCCGGGCGACTTCAAGCGTGAATCGCTTCCCGACCCGGCTTATTGGCTGGCCCTCCGCGAATCGACGCGGCGCGGGGCGGGCCGGCTCTTCCCGGTGCTCATCGAGAAGGAGGATGGCTCCTTCACGCCGCAGCCCCGCGGCCTCTTCGCGGAGATCACACCGCGGACGACCGACGGCCCGCAGAAGCCTCTCTTCTATAGCGATCTCGATTTCGAGCCCGGCCACCCGATCCCGATCGTCCGCGTCGCGACCCCGTCGTGGCCGATCGAATGGGTCCAGGCCGACGTGCAGTTCTGGTTCTCGAACGACGAGAACCTCGGCGTCCTGTTGGATCAGCGGCGGAGGAAGGTTCCAGTCGGGCCGATGGAGCTCGAGGTCGATGTTGGGCCGGACCTGGGAGGGTTTGCCCTGCAAGTGACCGAATCGCCCGGCGCGGCCGCGACGGCCGATTCGCGGCCGAGCCTGATCTGGACGAGCTACCGCCCGAACAAGATCGTCCACCGCCGCCGGCCGGATGGGACCTGGGAGCACCGTTACATCTACCTGGACCGCAAGACGGCCGAGGACGCCCAGGTGCGGGCGATGGCGGCCGAGGACTTCAAAGGCCTGCCGACGACCTATTCGACCCTCTTCCGGATGCTGCCGATCAAGTAGGACAATCGGCAAGCCGTCTTTACAGACCTGCATGCAAAGTGCGATGTTAGCGGCTTGGATGCGTCGGCCATCCGTGCCGATCAACAAGGACTGTGCATGAAGAATCTGCCTGTCAACTGGCACGAGGGGATGTTTCTCCGGCCGCAGCATTTCCAGGCCGCGGAGCGGTATTGGAGCGAGCTGCTCGAGACCAGCGAACGCTGGGACCACGCCTATAACTATGGCCTCTATGCGGTCGAGTTCAGCCGCGAGTCGATCGCCAACGCCCAGTTCGAGCTGAGCCGCTGCCTCGCCCGCCTCCCCGACGGCACGCTGGTCACCCTCGTCCCCGGCCAGGAGCCGGACCGGGTGATGCTCAAGCCGGAAGTCGCGAACCTGCAAACGGCCCTCGCCGACCTCTCCGAGGCGTTCAACAAGGAGACGGTCGTCCGCGTCTATCTCGGCGTGCCGAAGGTGAAGCTCGGCCGGCCGAACGTCGGTCCGCCGGGCGCCGCCGATCGCCCCCGCTATTCCGGCACGCGGAGCGAGTTGCCCGATGAGACCGCCGGCGGCAACGACCAGGAAATCGGCCTGCGCACGCTCAACGTGCGGCTGCTCCTCTCCACGCAGGAGCTCGTCGGCTACGACCTCCTGCCGATCGCCCAGATCAAGCGGGCCGGCAGCACCGAGGCGAGCCCGCAGCTCGACGAGTCGTATATCCCGCCGGTACTCAACGTCGAGGCCTGGGCCCCGCTCTCGCGAGATTACGTGCGGGCGATCTACGACATGGTCGGCGAGCGGATCGAGCTCTACAGCGAGTGGATGACCAATCGCGGCGTCCTCCTCTCGACGCACGAGGCCGGCGACTACGACCGCGTCGCGATGCTCCGCGTGCTCAACGAGTACTACGCCTCGCTCCGCTGCCTCGCCTTCGCGAAGGGCGTGCATCCCTTCCAGATGTACACGGAGCTCTGCCGCTTCGTCGGGGCCCTCTCGATCTTCAAACGCGAGCGGCGCTCCGGCGAGATTCCCGCCTACGACCACGACGACCTGGCCCGCATCTTCCGCTGGATCAAGCAGGAGATCTCGGACCTCCTGCACCTGATTCAGGAAGACGCCTTCGAGCAGCGGTACTTCGAGGGGTTCGGCATCGGCATGCTGGTGAAGCTCGAGCCCAAGTGGCTCTCCGCCGGCTGGGCCTGGTACATCGGCGTGCAGCGCGGGTCGCTGAGCGAGGAGGACTGCCGCAAGCTGCTCCTGCCGGGCGCGCTCGACTGGAAGATCTCCAGCAGCCGCAAGGTGGAGGAGCTGTTTATCAAGAAAATACCGGGCGTAACGCTTACGCCGCTGGCGCAAGTGCCGCGCGTGCTGCCGACGCTAGGGGGCTGGGTCTTCTATCAAGTCTCGCGGAATTACAGCCCGAATAATCCCGCAAAGCCCGCGTGGGACGACGTGGTGGAAACCAACACGCTCGCGATGCGGTTTGCGGAGAAGTTCGTGGCCAACCTCCGCGATTTGCAAGGGCAGCGGAAGCTCGTGATCAACGCGGGCGGGAAGATGTCGGAGCTGCAGTTCTGTCTCTTCGCCGTGCGGCAGAAGATCGGGACCTAGCAGGCTTCGAGTACGAGTTCCCTCGACGAGTCCTCCACCTCATGACGCCACCGTTTGCCGACGCGGTCGATCCGATCTTCCTCCGCGTCCTGGAGCTCGTGGATCGCATTGCGCTCGGCGACCCTGTCGATGCGCCGACGGAACGGGCGAACCTGCAGAACATGCTGGTGGCGGCGGGCGACAAGCTGCGGAACACGACCGATTGGCAGCTCGCGAGCTATGCGATCGTCGGCTGGATCGATGAGCTCCTCATCAAGGCCGAATGGGAATCGGCGGTCTGGTGGACCGAAAATCCGCTGGAAGTCGGGCTGTTCGACACGCGCATCGCGTTCACCGAGTTCTTCTCGAAGGCGACCGAAGCCGCGCAATTGCGGCATAAGAACGCCCTCGAGTGCTATTACGTCTGCGTGGTGCTCGGCTTTCGCGGCGTGTTTGAGGATGAGACCTCGAGCCCGCTGCTGGAGACCTTGAGCCTGCCGCCGGACATCGAGACCTGGGCGGACCGGACGGCGAGCATGATCCGCTTCGAGTCGCTCGAAGGCCGCCCGCCGGTCAGCACGCTGCCGCGTCCGGTCAGCATGGCCTTGCCGCGAACGGGGCGGTATATGGTCGTGGGCACGGTCGTGCTCGGGGGCGTGCTGCTCGCGATCGGCGGCGTTCTTCTGCTCCTTCCATATTTCACTTCGTAAGACGGCGCGATGGGCCTTTTTTCCTACCTCTGGCAGCTCGCCTCCGATTTTTTCGCGTGGCTCTTTTCCCTGCCGCTCCTCATCGTCTCCGAGGCGGGGCGGTTCTGGGGACTGTCGTTGCCGGCCCGCGTCGCGATCGTCACCGCCCTCACTCTCCTGACGGCGGTGCTGACGATTGTCATTGTGAACGTCATTCGCAATTCGATGCCGGAGCTCTTCCGGCAGTATGGGTGGCAGGCGGGGCTCGCGGTCGGCATCCTGCTGCTCCTCATTCCGCTGCTCACCTATCACGCGGTGCGGCTCTGGCTCGAAGGGGACCCGGCCCGCTTCCCGGACATCGAGGCGGCGTTCACCGCGGGGCTCGACGCGATGCAGGAGGTCGGGCTCGATTTTCGCAATCTGCCGGTCTTCCTCGTGATCGGCGTGCCCGATGAGAAGCAGTCGCAGCTCCTCGCTCAAGCGAGCGGGCTCAAGTTCGACAAGGGGAATGTGCCCCCCGGCCCCGCGCCCCTGAAGTGGTACATCGGCAGCGACGCGGTCTATCTGGTCTGCTGCGATGCGAGCCAGTTGGCGAGGCTCTCGACGATGCGGGCCAAGGCGCCTTCGTCGCTGGGATCCGGCGGCGGGGGCAGCAAAGGGGGTGGGCAAAACAACCCCTCGCAGACTTATGTTCCCGCCAACGTCGATGATCTTGCCACCGTCCGCGAGGATGGGCCGCAGGGCATCACCGCGCGGGCGGCCGCTGCGCCTCCTCCTCCGCCGGCTCCCAGCGGCCGCGTGGTCAACCCGGGCGCGACGTATGTGGCCGACAGCGGCGACGAGCCGGGCGGGGGACCCGCGAAGGCCGCCGAGTCGCCGCAGATGCTCTCGCTGCCGCAGTCCACGGAGTTGTCCGAGCGGCTGAAGCACGTTGCCAGCTTGCTGCTGAAGCATCGCGCGCCGGTTTGCCCGGTCAACGGTATCCTGGTGATCCTCCCCTACGGCCTCTTTGACACCGGTGCCGGCCTCTCGGCGCAGCGGGCGATCGTGGACGATCTGAACGTCCTCCGCGAGTCGCTCCAGCTTCGCTGCGCCGTGACCTGCGTCATGAGCGAGCTCGACAAGCAGCCGGGCTTCCTGGAGATGGTCCGCCGGCTCGGCTCCGAGAACACGAAGGAGCAGCGGTTCGGCAAGGGGTACGACCCGCAGTCGCTGCCGCTGCCCGAGCATGTCTCGGCGGTCGCTGCTCACGGGCTGGCCGCGTTCGAGGACGCCGTCTATCGCCTCTTCCGTGACCGCGAGAACTTCGGCCGGATCGCGAACCGCAAGCTCTATCAGATGCTGTGTCAGGTGCGGATGCACTTCCGTACGCGGATCGCCAAGCTCGCCGAGGTCGCCTTCTCGTGCGACGAAGATGAGCAAACCCGCAACGACAAAAACTACTTCCGCTTCGCCGGCCTCTACTTCGCCGCGACCGGCAGCCAGGAGGATCGCCAGGCCTTCCTCAAGAGCGCCCTCCAGCGGCCGCTGAGCTACGACAGCGTGGTGGAATGGGCTCCGCAGGCAGTCGCTGAGGATGCGGCATACCACAATCTGGCCCGCGGCGTGCTGCTGCTCGACGGGGCACTGCTCCTGGGCATCGTCGGGCTCGTCGTCTATCGCATGCTCGTCCCATAAGCCCGCAATCGCCGTGGGGACGATTGCGGGCCCTCTGAGGAGCGAGGCTGGGTGAGGACTACAGCAGCAGCTTGCGGTCGGCCGAGGCGCTGAAGTCGAGCGAGGCATCGCCGGAGAACATCAGGAAGAGGTCGGAATTGCCTCCGCCGTAGAGGTCGTCCCGGATGCCGTCGTTGATCTGCGTCGCCGCGCCGAAGGAAGCCGCAATGGCCGCCGCCCGGGCATCGACATTCGCTGCAGCGCCGGCCCAACTCGCCAGAACCGCCTGGAGGGCGGCCTGGCTGAAGTCGAGCGTCGTCCTGCCCCCGACCAGAATGTCGTCGCCCGCTTCGGCCCGGAGGGCGTCGGCGCCGTTCCCGCCGATGAGGAGGTCGAGGTCGTTGCCGCCGTAGAGGCGGTCGTTTCCTTCCTCGCCGAGCAGGATGTCGTTGCCGCTGCCACCGACGATCGAGTCGTTGCCGTCGCCGCCGTAGATGAAGTCGGCCCCGGCCCCGCCGTCAATCGAGTCGTTGCCGATCCCGCCGACGACGTAGTCGTTCCCGCTCCCGGCCACGATCTTGTCGTTGCCGTCGCCGCCGAGCAGGATGTCGGCCTGAGCGGAGCCGGTCAACGAGTCGTTGCCCGTCCCGCCTTCGAACCAGACCGACGCGGTGCCTGCCACGAGCTTGTCGTTGCCGTCGAGGGCCTGCACCGTCACGTTGTAGTCGCTCGTGGTGATGGTATCGTTCAGCCGCGTGCCGATGATCGTCTCGAACTCGCCATTGAGCTTGATCGACTGCTTGCCAAGCGTCTGCGTCTGCCCGGCGTCGAGCTTCAAGTTCAGGTTGAGGGCCTTGTCGAGGAAGGTGAAGTCGAGCTTGTCGTTGCCGCCGAGGTCGGTGACGACGAGGGCATAGTTCGACGAGTAGACCCGCACCTCATCGTTCCCGAGGCCGAGCGTGGTCTCGACTCGCTCGACGCCGGTCGAGTTGATCACCGTATTGTTCGCCACGATGTTCGCGTTGTTCACGACCACGAGGTCGGCCCCGATCCCGCCCTGAACGCGGATGACGTCGGTACCCGTGCCGGCGCTAAAGGTGATGTTCCCCGGCAGGAAGAAGCTGCCGCCGGAGTAATCGAGCACGAGTGTGTTGTTGGCGCTCGTGCCGTTCACGGTCAGCGAGGTGACCGTCGCGGCCATCTGCTGGAAGAGGACCGTGCCGGACGAGTTGAGCACGACCAGGTCGGTGCCGCTGACGCGGACGACGACCGAGGTATTCGTGCCGAGGTTGATCACCGGGTTGGCCGTGCCGGTCAGGCCGTTGATCGTCACGCCGCCGGCCGCATTGAGCGCCCCGCTGACATTCAGGTTCACGCCGCTGGGGCTCGAGCCCGCCGTGACGTTGAGATGGCCCACCAGCGTGACATTCGAGAGCACGAGCGAATCGGCGGTGAGATTCACCGTCGTGGGGCCGGGGGCGCCTTGATCGGTCACGGTGGTCAGCGTGAGGACGCCGCCGGCGGTGATCGAGTTGGTGCCGGTGGCGCCGGTCAGGCGAATCTCGCCGATGCCGACGCCGCCGCCAATCGTGACATTGCCGGTTGCGGCCACATCCACGTCCTGGCCCAGCGAGACCGACGTGAAGTTGCTGACGCTCAGGTTGGTGGCGGCCGAGACATCGCCGGAGAAGGTCGCGCCCGCGAAGGAGTTGACGTCGATCGTGCCGACCGTGCTCGTGACGGTGCCGGTGAAGTTGAGCGCGTCGTTTACGGTGCCGTCGATGTCGATCGAGGCGGCCGCCAGATTGCCGGCGGTGAGGGTCGCCGCGGCATTCGCGTCGGAATCGACCTTGACCGTCAGCACGCCGGCGATGTCGGCGCTCTGGAGCGTGACGTTGTTGCCCCCATTGACCGTGAGGTTGACCGCACCCGCCCCGTCGGCCACCGCCGCCAGATCGACGTTCCCGCCGGCCGTGACGACGTTCGTGCCCGCCGGGCCGGTGAGCGTGATCGTGGTATCGCCGGTGTGGACGTCGATATTGGTCGCCGCGTTCAGATCGGCGTTCGCGGCCAGGTTCACGTTGCCGACGTTCGTCACCGAGAGGCTCGTCGAGCTCGACAGGTCGGCGTTGACGTTCGCGGTGGCCGCACTATTCACCGACAGCGAGCCGCCGGTGGTCGTGATCGTGCCGTTCAGAGTCAGCGTGTCGTTCGTCGTGCCGTCGATCGTTACCGAGCCGGCCGTAACCGTCCCGACCGTCAAGGTCGCGGTGCTGTTGGCGTCCGTATCGACGTTCAGATCGAGGAGCCCGCCGAGGTTGGCGCTCGTGAGCGTCAGGTTGCCGCCGGAATTCACCTGGAGTGCGATCGGGCTGGGCGGTCCGCCATCGACGACCGCGCCGAGGTTCACGTTGCCGCTCGCCGTGACGATGTTCGTGCCGGCGGCCCCGTTGAGGTTGATGCTCGTCACGCCGGTGGCAACCGTCACGTCGCCGGCCGTCGCGCGGAGATCGACATCCTGGGCCAGATTGACCGCCGCGACATTGCTGATCGTCAGCCCGGTCGCCGCCTGCACGTCGGCGGCCAGGTTGGCCGTGGCCGCATTGTTGATCGCGATGCTGCCGGTCGCGGTCAGAGCGCCATTGAGATTGAGCGTCTCATTCAGGCCGCTGCTGCCGTCGATCGTGATCGAACCGGCGCTCGTCGCGCCGAGGGTGAGGCTGTCGGTGCCATCCGCGCCGGAGGCATCGACGTTCACATCGAGCAGGCCGGTGATGCTGACGGTGGAAAGCGTCGCACTGTCGCCCGCGTTGATCTCGAGCTCGACCGGGCCGGGCGCGCCGCCGTCGGTGATCGCGCCGAGGGTCACGCTGCCGCTGGCCGTGACCGTGTTGGTTCCGGCCGCGCCTGTCAGGTTCAGGCTCGTGACGCCGGTGGAGATGCCGACGTTGCCGCCGCTGGCGGTGACGTCCACATTCGTGCCGAGATTCACGTTCGCGACATTCGAGACCGAGAGGGAGGTCGCGGCGGTGAGGTCGGCACTCACGTTCGCGGTCGCTCCGGCCGAGATATTGACCGAGCCCGTGGAGGCGGTGACCGCGCCGTTGAGATTGAGGGTGTCGTTCGTGCCGCGGCCGTTGATCGTGACCGACCCGGCGGCCATCAACCCGGCATTGAGGGTCTGGGCGCCGTCGAGGCCGAGGGCGTCGAGCATCAGCACGAGGGCCCCGCTGATGTCGATGCCGGCGATCGTGATGTTGCCGCCCGAGCGGACTTCGAAGGTGGCCGGGTCGGGGGCGATGTCGTCGTTCACGGGAGCGAGGCTGATGTTGCCGGAGGCGACGATGCTGTTCGATCCGGAGGCGCCGAGCAGCAAGATGTTCGAGACATTCGTGGAGATATCCACGTTGCCCGCCGCGATGATATCGACATCCTGCGGGATGCGAACCGTGGTGACGTTCTGGATGATCAGGTCGAGGGCGGAAGTCACGTCCGCGCCGAAGGTCAGCGTGCCGGCGCCGGTGATCGTGATCGAGCCGGCGGTCGTGGTCACCGCCCCGTTGAGGGCGATCGAGTCGTTCGTCCCGTTGCCGCTGACGTTCAGGGTGCCGGCGGTGATCGCCGAAGCCGAGAGGCTCTGGGCCGCGTCCGCGCCCGTGTCGACGTTGATGTTCACGGTGCCGGAGTGGCTCACGGTGCTCAAGGTGATGTTGCCGCCGGCGCTGATCGTGAGCGAAGCCGGGCTGGGCACGCCGCCGTCGCTGATGCCGGCGAGCGCCACGTTGCCGCTGGCCGAGATCACGTTCGCGCCGGAACTGGCCGTGAGGTTGATCGAGCCCACGCCGCTGCTGATCGACAGGTCGCCGCTGTTGGCGGAAAGATCGACATTGATCCCCAGGTTGACGCTCGTGGCATTCGAGATCGTGAGCGCCGTCGCGGCGTTGACGTCGGCCGCGAAGTTAAGGGCGGCCGAATCGTTCAGCAAGATGCTGCCGACCGTCGAGGTGACGGTGCCGTTGAAGTTGATCGTATCGTTCAGGCCGGCCCCATCGATCGCGATGGTCGCGGCGGAGATCGCTCCCACGGAGAGCTGCTCGGTGCCGTCCGTGCTGGAGTCAAGGTTCAGGTCGAGGGCCCCGACGATATCGACGCTGGAGATCGAGATCGAATTGCCGGAGGTCACCGCGAAGGTCGCGGGTCCGGTCACGCCATCGACCACCGCTCCGAGGGCGACGTTGGTCGCCGCGGTGACGCTGTTCGTGCCGGCGGAGCCGGTGAGGTGGATATTGGTGACGCCGCTGGCCGCGGCCACCGCGCCGGCCGTCGCGCTCAGATCCACGTTCATGCCGAGATAGACGTCGGCGACATTCTGGATGGTGACGGAGGCGGCCGCGGTGACATCGGCGGCAAAGGTGGCCGCCGAGGCGCCGTTGATCGTGATGTCGCCGGTATCGGCGGTCAGCGCGCCATTGAAGGTGAGCGTGTCGTTGGTCGTGCCCTTCACCTCGATCGAGGCGGCGTCCAAGGCCCCGACGGTCAGGCTATTGGCGGCGAGATTCGTGGAATCGACATTGATCTTCAGGTCGCCGTCGATATCGACGCCCGCCAAATTCACATCGGCCGCCGCGGTCCCTTCGCCACGGGCCACGATGTCCAGCGAGGGCACGCCGGTCACCGCGCCCAGGCTCACTTGGCCGCCGGCGATGGTGTTCGTGGTGCCGACCGCGCCTTGCAGAGCAACCGAGCCGGTCACGACCACATTGCCCAGCGTGGCGGCCAGATCGACGCTCTGCGCGAGGTTGACGTTGGCGTTGGCGATCTGCAGATTGCCGACGCTCGCCGTCACGTCCGTATTGGCGGTCACGGTGTTCGTGCCGGAGCCGAGATCGACATTCAAGGCGGCCGCCGTCACGGCGGTGCCGGCGAACGTGACGGTGTCGTTGCCCCCGCCAAGATTCAGGTTGATGCCGCTCACGGCGCTCGCGAGCACGCGGAACTGCGTCGCGCTATCGAGGGTGATTCCGGCCAGACCGCCGGAGAAGGTGAGCCCGGCGGCACCCGTCTCGTTGAACACGATCTGATCGTCGAGCAGGCTCAACGGGTCGTTGGCCTGGTAGCTGATCTGGAGATTGTTCGATTCGCCCACGACGGTTTCCGTCGCCGCGAGCACGCCTCCGGAGAAGGTCACATCCGTGGCCAGCAGGCTGCGATCTTCCAGAGGCTGGAATCCCGAGAGGCGGAAGAACTTGGACTGGGGCTTATTATGGCGGCGGCGCGAGGGGATCTTGCGAGACATGGAATAACTCGTCAGCGAGAGGGCAAAATGAAACGCGATCAATTTCACGTACGTTGCCCAAGCTCCGCGGTTCGCGCTTTGCAGGCGAAGACGACGACGAGTTCAGAAAAGGCGACAAGATGTCGCAGAGAGAAGGGGGGCGCATCAAACAGCGCGCATGTGGCTGTTCGACGCAGCGTTCCCCCAAGACGCGGGTCCCGCGACCTAAGAAGGCAGGCTAATCATCCGCGTGCTGACGACTGGTGACGCTGTGCGTCTTAGCCCACGAGCGAGCGATAGACGGCGGCGACGCCGGCCGCCATGGAGCGGTCGGAGAAGCGCTCGGCATGACGCTCGATCGCCCGCTCGCGGAGGGCGAGCCAATCGACCTTGCCGCGGACGGCGTGGCCGATGGCTCGGGCCAGATCCGCCGCGTCATTGGGCTCGGCCAAGAGGCCTTCTAGCCCGTCGCGGATCGCCTCGGGAATCCCTTCGACGCGGGTGCCCACGACCGGCACGCCGGCAGCCATCGCTTCGAGCACGACCATCGGCAGCCCCTCGCCGAACAGGCTCGGCAGGATGAAGAGGTCGCACTGCCGCAGCTCCGCCGCGACATCGGACACGAAGCCAGTCCAGGTGATCGCGCGGGCGATCCCGAGACGTTCCACCCGGGCCAGCACCTCGCTCTGGTATTCCGGAGTTTCAAAGGGCCCGACGGCATGCAGCCGCACGGGCAGCCCGGCGGCCCGCAGCTCAGCCAAGGCGTCGAGCAGCACTTCAATTCCCTTCCGCGGGCGGAAGAGGGCCACGGTGCCGAGCGTCCACTCGCCGGTCGGCGGCGTCGCGTCGCGGAGCTTCGCGGGGACGGGCACGCCGTTGGGCACGACGGCGATCTGCTCGTCGCTGAAGCCCTCGCCCCGCATGTGCCGGCCGAGGCTCTCCGAAACGCAGATCAGCCGCGAGACGCCGGTCAGGCTCAGCCGCTCCGCCGTCGCGTTGACCCAGTTGCTCCAGCCGCTGGTCGTGTCGCGCGAGGCCGGGCTGTGGACGTGGTGGATCATCGGCACGCCGGCCAGAGCCGAGGCGATCCGGCCGATGAGGGCCGTCCGCGGCGTGTGGGTGTGGACGAGGTCGTACTGCTCGGTAGTCACGAGCCCGGCGACTTCCCAGGCGCTCCACAGGTCGAGCTTCGAGCGCATCGGCAGCTCGTGGAGGGTCGCCTGGCTGCGGCGCTCGCGGGGGAACTTGTCCGGCTTGAGGCAGACGAAGCCCGCGGTGCAGCCGAACTCCGGCAGCCGCTCGGCCAGGAGGTCCTGGACCCGCTCGGCCCCGGAATAGTGCTCGCCATTGATCAGGTGCAGGACCTTGAGCGTCGCGGCGGCAATCGGCGACGGAGTGGACGCGGACGGACGGTCGAGCAGAATGGTCATGCGGGCTGGTCGGGTCGGCGGGGTTGTAGCGGCCGGGCGCTTTCGTGGGCGGGCGGATTCTGCCGGTCGGCTCGATGGCGTCAGATTGACAGCCCGGCGAAGGGCAATCACCGTGGAGAATGGCCCACTACCTTCCGTGAAATCTACGTCACGATGCGCCCCTGCTCCTCCCTGCCGCGCTGGATGGTCCTTGGGCTGGGGGTCCTTGGGATCGGCGGGCTCGCGGCAGAGGGTCAGGAAGTCCGCCGGACGCCGATGCAACCGCGGGCCCCTTGGTTAACGGGGGCTCGCAGCCTCGGCAACCTCGCCCCGCGGGTGCTCACCTTCAAGCCCGACGCCCAGACGGCGGCCTTTCTCACCGGCCCGGTCGGCGGCCCACAGCGGCACGTGCTCGAGCCGGTGACGATCGCCCCCTTCGGCCAGGCGACCCTCCTCAGCTCGACCTTCCGCGAACGGATTGCGGCGGCGGTCGCCTCGGTGCCGCCGCGGATCTGGCAGCGGCTCGGCGAACGGGGCTATCGCTTCCAGGCGGCCCGGCTCGTGACCGACGCGGCTCCCCGGCTCCGCTACGATCAGCCGCGCGGCTGGCCCGCCGGCCTCACCTGGGAGAATACCGACGCCGTGCACGTGCCACAGTGGCGGATTCTCGTGGTCAGCGAGCTGCGGCGGAACAAGCAAGGCGTGCTCGTCCCCGCGGTGCGCGTCGAGCGGGTCGTGCGGCACGAGGTGGGGCACGCCTTCGATGCGCTCCTTGGCGGCCAGCTTGACTTCTATTCGTCATCTCCCGAGTTCACGGTTGCCTTCGACCGCGACCTGCGGCAGATCGCCGCCGCCGACCGCGAGCGGCTGGCCTATTACTTGCAGACGGCCGACAACGCCGGCCGCCAGGAAGCCTTCGCCGAGGCCTTCGCGGAGATCCTCGGCGGCGGCTCGAGTCCCGAGCGGGCCGAGCTCTTTCGCCAGGCCTTTCCGAACGTCTTCACCCAGGTCGAGCAGTCGCTCATCGCGTGGCGCGATTAGCGAGGCAGATCGCCGGTTCGCAGAGCGTCGATCAGGTCGGGGATCGCGGTCGCGGCGGGGGGACCGATCTGCCCCAAGGCCCGGGCAGACCACTTCTGGACTTGCGGGTCGGGATCGTGCAGCGACTGGCGGAGCTGCGGCACCGCGGCGATGGCATCCGGGCCGAGCCCCGCGAGGACCTTGGCCGCTTTCAAGCGCAAGCCGGTGTTGGGGTCCTGCAGCATCGCCACCAGCGGCGGCACGGCCGCGGGACCGAGATGCTTGAGCGCGTCGGCGGCCGCCTCGGAGCGGGTCCACTCGCTGGCCGGCCGCGCGATCTCCAGGACGACCGGCGTCTGCGGAACGGGCACGTTCACGACCGTCACCGGCGTCGTGGAGGGGTGATCGAGGCCGGCCGGAATCGGCGGGCGCGAAGGACCGCCGCCACAGCCGGAAAGCGATGCGACCGCGATCGAGAGCAGGAGACTCGTTACAGCACGTGACATAGATCGGCTCACCGGGGAGGCCGATTCATTATACTTCGCGCGGCCGCAATTCCGCCGCGTGCCGTCCTAGAGCCCGGCCTTCCGCTGCAGCATGGCACTCTTGATCGTCTGCCCCGCCCGGCCGGTCACCGACCGGCCGAGCTCGGTTTGGAGCTGCTTGGCGTCGTGATAGAGCACGTTCGTCCCCGATTTCTGATCGAGGAACGAGAACTTCATGCTGCTCGTGTTGTTGCAAACGATCGTTACCGGATGAAGCCCCTTGGTGAGTTGGATCGGGAACTGCCTTTGCTGGTAGTTCGCCTCCGTAACCAGGGTTTTGTCGATGCTGATCGCCGCGTAGGTCACGTCCACGTTGACCGTCGTGTTGGCGGTCAGATAGATGTATCCGATCAGCACGTAGTGGGTGCTGACGGTCGTTCCCACGCGGCGAGCCTCGTCGCGGGCCGCGGTCTCGACCCAGCCTCGGATCTCGTCGCTGTCGGTCACGATCGCCAGCATGTGGGTGGGCATGTTGCGCGTCGGGTCGCCGTCGAAGACGCGCGCGACGAGCCCCGGCTGCGGGCGGGTCGCGCCGGCGGCCCCCGGCTTGGCCCGAGAGGCGACTTTGCTCGCCTCGTCGTCCACCTCGTTCACGCGCTTCTCGACCTTCAGCTTCGCGATGCCGTCGAGCTCGGGCAGAGCCTGCTTATACCAGTGGTGGGCCCGCAGCTTGTAACCAAGCTTGTCCTCATCCGCGGCCTTGTCGCCAATGTCCCACCAGGCGTCGCCGAGCTTCACGCGGCCATCCTTGTCGGTCGCTCCCGCGGCATCGAGCTTCGCGGCCGCGACCACCGCTCCGTCCGTCCCCTTCTCCAGGTGCGGCAAGGCGGCCGCCCAATCGCCTTTGACGAGCGCCTTGTATTTGCCGATGGTCTGATTGGCGAGGCCATCCTCGGGCGAGTCCTTCAGCTTCTGTAGGGCGGCGTCGATCGTGTCGAACTGCTTCTTGAAGGCGGTAATGTCCCGCTTCTTGTCGCCTGACTGCTTGATCAGCTCGTTGTCCTTCGAGCGGCGGGCACATTCCGTCGCCACATCCACGAGCTTGACCGCCAGATCGAAGCGGTCCTCGGCGATGGTCGCGTCGATCAGGTCGATCAGCTCACGGCTCATCGGCCCGAACTCGGCGGGCGGCAGCGCGGCCTTGCTGGCCTGGAAGTACCCGGAGGACTTGAGCTTCAGCCCATCGACATCAAAGAGCTCGTCGAGCTCGTCGATCGCGGTGGCCATCGTCCCCGTGTCGCCCGCGGCGGCCGCGAAATCCTTGCACTTGGTGAGCAGCACATAGCGGGCGGCCAGATCGTCGCTCGTCTCGCGCGAGTTCTGCAGGAGCTTCTTCGCCACTGCCGCCTTGTCGGCGACGTTCTTGGCGGCGTCCATCTCCTTGCCCAGCACGTCGCGGACGAGGGTCTCGGCCGCCTTGAGCTTGTCGTCGGTCGGAATCGGCTCACGCTTCGCCGCCGGCCCGGACTCGATGGAGGGCGTGAGGACGACCGTGCTGCGGACGGTCGGGTCGGTGGAGATCTTCTGCGCCTCCGCCACCTTCCCCGCCGCGTAGCGCATGGCGATCGTGTTCTTGTCCGCCATGATGAACTCGTGCTTCAGCGGGCTCCGGCGGGCTGTTTTGAGCTCGCTGGGGGCGTAGCCGATCTGGAAGCTGGTCTGCGTGCGGTCGTTCGAGGTGACCGAGAGGGAACAATCGCCGATCGGCGCGCCGCGGATCGTCCATTTGATCGTGTGCCGCCCGGGCTGCAGGTAAGCGAAGTGGCTACTCGAGGTGGAGTAGTTCGCTCCGCCGAAGTTGAACCAGGAGCTGCCATCGACGTCGAGCGTCGAGGTGCCGCCATTCCGCGAGCCGCCCGACATCTTGGAGGAGATCTGCGCTCCCGGCCCGAACTGCTTGGTCTTCGGCACGTCGATCGTGCCCGAGAGGATGAGTTCGGGCTGACCGGCGGGCAGGTTCAGTTGGCGGCGAATGTCGTCGAACCAGCCGCTGTTGAAGCTGCGGCCGAGGCGATAACGGAAGAGGATGCCGGTGTCCTGCCCGTCGATCAGCAGACGGCCGAGGAGGCCGGTGGTGGTGGCAGCGTCTTCTTCATCGCCGACCACGATCGCATCCTCGCTGGCGACCGCACCGGCGCCGCGCGGAACGCTGGCGACGAGGGTCTCCTTGTCGCGGAAGAGGATCTTGTCGGCCAGGACGATCATCTCGGCCACGGTGGGGGCCTGCCGCCGGGCGTCGTCGAGCTCGCTCTTGGTGTAGAACGCCTGCAGCGGCGTGCGGCTGGTCTTGTCGCGCATGGTCAAACGCGACGTGCCGAAATCCGTCCCGTCGACCTCCCAATTCAGCTTCCCGGCGCCGGCCTGCAAAGGTCCCGACTGGACATTGTGGAGCGGCTGTCCGCGGCCGGCGAGATTCATGGAAAACTTGCGGCGACCGTCGTGATAGCTGATCTCGCCGGACGCCTGTGTTCCCACTTCCTGCTCGGCCTCGCCCATGATCCTCTGCGCGATCGGAAGCTGACCTGTAAAGACGACCCTTTGGCGTCCGGTAGGAAGACCGAGTGCCTGGATCACTTCGTTGAGCTTGATCTGTGTCAGCGTGCCGCCGAGCCGATAGCGGATCAGCACGCCGACATCTTGTCCATTGACCAGCAATCGACCGAGCATCCCGGTCGTCGTGTTCAGATCATCCTCGGCCCCCGCGACCGCGTCGCTCGGAAGCGGCGGTTGGAGCGAACCGGCCAGAACGCCGGGCGTCACGGCCGCGCCGCCGATTTCCGTCGCGGAGAGGGTGCCACCGCTATTGCTCACCAGCAGCGGCTTCGTTGCAAACAGGTATTCCGGGCCGCGCAGGTTCGCGCGAATCGCGTTGAGCTGATTGGCCTGCGTCGCCACCGGGACGCGGAGATGGTCGGGCAGCGAGACGAGCTCAAGTCGCCACTTGCCGCTGGTGATGTCATCGATTGTCCATTCGACCATCGCCGTGCCGACGGGCAGGTCCTTCTCGTGGACATCATGCCCGCTCTGCATGTTGACGTGGTTGATCCAGGGCTGGCCCGAGATGAGCAGGCGCGTATTGCGCGGCGTGGCGCCCATGACATCCATCGAGGCCTGCGCCTGGCAGGGTCGCGGCACGTCCACAAGGCCTCGCAGGACGAGCCCGAGCGGGATCTGTGGCGGGACATTGTGGTCCTGGCGGAACTTGTCGAAGAGCGACCCGTCGATCGTCTCGCCGAGGCGGTAGCGGACGAGCACGTGGACGGGGCCAACGCGAATCTCGCCGGCCAGGCCGATCGTCGAAGCGGGGTCGCTGCCGTCGCCTCCTTGCGCGCCGTTGGGAAGTTTCGGACGGTCGTTGGGGCCCGCGACGACCGGTCCGGGGCCGGGAACGGGCACAAAGGGACTCGGCGCCGGGCCGGGACGCGGACCGGGATTCGGTCGCACGAAGGGGCCGGGGCCGGGGCCAGGGTTGGGACCGGGCGACACGATCGGCGGGTTGCTGCGATTGCCCATCACCATGGCCACGGCGATGCCGACCATCACGAGCATCACGAGCCCGCCGACCCCGAGACCCGCCAGGATCATCCAGGCCGGCACGCCCTGCGCGGGAGCAGGTTGCAGTGGGCCGCCCGGATAGGCCGGAGCCATGCCTGGCTGCGGATGCATGTGGGGCGATGGCTGGCCGCCGAGGGGCGCCGCCATCGGCATCGGCGAACCCAGGCCCGGGTCTTCGATCGCCTGAGCCACGGGCAGCTTCGCCGGCTTGGGACGGGCGGCAGCCGGTGCCGGAGCGGCGGGGGCCGACTTCGTCTCTTTCTTCAGTTGCTCGTCGTAGTCGGTCTTGGTCTGCGGATTGAGCAGGCAGTTTCGGGCCGCGGAGAGCTTGTTCAGGACCTCCTGCGATTGGTCGGCGTATTTGCCGCTTTGATAGGTCCGGACGTGCCGCACCCGCTGATCGGCCGCGTTGGCGATCACGTCGGAATTGGTCTCAAACAGCTTGATTCCGAGAAGCCGGTAGTGATTCGGAGGCTGCTCCTCCGGAGGGATCCCCAGCCAGGTGTAGTAGGGATCGAAGGTTTGCGTTTGCGACATAGCCAGATTTTCGCGCTGGGCCGACCGACCAGTTAAGACGCCCCACTCCCCCGTCTTCGTTCCGAAACGCGCGCAATTTAGCGAAAGCGGCGCAACCTCTGCCACCCGCTGATGATAAGGGGGAACGGGCCAAAAGGAAAGCAGAATCGAGGAGGGGCGGATGCCGAGTGTGCCACTGCTTAACGGACGCGAGAAACTGCTTGGATTTCAGGAAATCGTTGCCGCGTCCGTCAAGCAGTGCCACGACGTACTTCCCGTAACTGCGGGTCAAAAGAACGCCCTGCTGACAATCGACCTGTTCATCCGGTATCATGCTGTTTTGAGTCCGCTGGAGCGCGCTTCCCGCGCTCGCGGCGTCCCGTACACATTGCCGCTCGAGCTCGATGCCTTTCGTGCGTCGGGGTCGCGGCCCTACTAGGAATGCGGCCCCGTCGAGGGCCATGCGAACTATGACACAACCCCGTCGTTCAGATCACTGGAACACTCTCGCTGCGATGTTGGGCGCGGACCCTGGAGAGATGCCCGCTTCGCCGCCGCCCGCCGCCCCGCCTCCCCGCGCCGAACCGGTCCCGCCGCCTGAAGTGGTGGTCGAGTCGGTGAGCGAGGAAGTCGCGTGGGACGAGCCGGATGAGATTGTGGCGGAGGAAGCAACTCCGGAACCGGTCGCGGAAACCCCTCCGCCGCCCCCCGCTCCGCCGAAAACGAAAAGCCATTGGTTCGGCTTGGCGAGCTTGCTGGGCCTTGCGGTGGATGAAGAGCCGCCAGCCCCCGCCCCGGCGCCTCCGCCGCCCGCAGCGCCCCCAGTCGCCGCTGCTCCGCCTCCCACCCGCGGCGGCCGCGGCCGCTCGCGCGAGCAAGGTCCGCCGCGTGGCGAAGGGCGGCCGCGCCGCGGCTTCGGCGACGGCGTCGTGGAGCGAGGCGAATCGCCCCGTGAAGAGCGGCCCCGCCGCGACGAAGAGCCGATTTGGGAGAAGCCGCGGGCCGAGTCGATTCCCGAGCCGGAGATCGTCGTGCAGTCCGAGACGCGGGAGCGCGATGTCTCCTTCGACGAGCCGCCGCCGGAAGAATCGGTCTTCGAGTCCGACCTCGGCGGCGCGTATCTCGAATCCAAGCCCTCTTCGGAAGAAGGTGGTCCCGAGCGTCGCCGGCGCGGTCGCCGCGGCCGCGGTCGCCGCCGCTCCACGGAAGACGAAGGTCGCGAGGGCCCGCCGCGCGAGCCGCTCTCTCGTGAGCCGTTGTCGCGCGACGACGAGCCGCGCCCGAGCAGCCGGTCGATTGATCGCGAGGAAGAAGAGGAAGAGCCGTCGCGCGTCGTGTGGGACGATTTCCCGCCGGCCGACCTGCCCGACGAGCCCGCCCCGGCCTTTGCCGATGACGAGTTCGCGCCCGAAGCAGGCGAAGGCGATGCGCCGAGCCGCCCGGCAGCCCGTGAGGGGGGCGAAACGGACGACGACGCCACGCGTCGCCGCCGTCGCCGCCGGCGTGGCCGCGGCCGAGGACGCGGGCGTGAAGAAGGCGCCGAGCCGCGACCTCCGCGCGCCGATCGACCTGAACGGACCGAGCGGCCCGCCCGCGACGATCGCAGCTCCAGTCGGCGCGACGTGGTCAGTGAGCAGCCGGGCGAGGATGAGCCGGACGACGACGATTTTCTCGTCGAGGACCGTCTCGCTCCCGCGCGGCGACCGGTCGAGGATGCGTATGCCGACGACGACGATGATGATGATGACGTGGGGGACGCCGACGACGTGCTGGGCGACAGCGAGGCGGAAGTGCGGGCCCACCGCAAGATCCCGACGTGGGAAGAGACCCTCGAGGCGATCGTAACCGGCAACATCGAAAATCGTTCCCGATCCGGCGGCGGCGGCCGCAGCGGCGGCGGATACCGTGGCGGCGGTGGCAGCCGCGGACGCGGTGGGCGCGGCCGTGGCGGCGGCGGCGGCAGCGCTGGCGGCGGCGGGGGTCGTGGGCGGGGCTAATCACGAACAGCAAACCGGGAGGGCGAGGCTCCTGCAAAGCCCGTTTTGGCGAGCATGGTCCCGCGCCCCAAGGCTTGGCAGGAATATCCTCCCCACTTCCACATGATTGTCACCATCGATGGTCCGGCGGGGGCGGGAAAATCAACCGTGGCGCGGAAGCTCGCGCAGCGGCTTGGCTTCCGCTTTCTCGACACCGGCGCGATGTATCGCGCCGTCGCCCTCGCGGCGATGCGGCGGCAGGTCGCCTGGACTGATGCCCACCAGGTGGCCGTGCTCGCGGCGAGCGTCGAGATCAAGCTCGAAGGGGACCGGGTCCTGCTCGACGGCGAGGACGTGACCCGCGAGATTCGCACGAGCGACGTGACGACCAGCGTCAAGTTCGTGGCCGACAACACCGGCGTGCGGCGGCAACTCGTCCATCTGCAGCGGATGCTCGCCTGCGATGGGGACGTCGTTACGGAAGGTCGCGATCAAGGGACGCTCGTCTTTCCCGAGGCCCAGTGCAAGATCTTTCTCACGGCCAGCCCGCAGGAGCGAGCGCGGCGGCGGCAAATCGACCTGGCGGCCCGCGGCGAGTCGCTCGACCTCGGCGACGTGCTCGCCGCCCAGAGCCGGCGGGACGAGGAAGATGAAAGCCGCGAGTATGGCGGCCTGAAGCCGGCCGACGACGCGATCCGCGTCTCGACCGATGGCCTCTCGATCGACGAGGTCGCCGCGCGGATCGAGGCGGAGGTGCTGCGGGTGAGGGACCAAATCGACTTCGCCCCGCCGCGTTCCTCGGCCCCGCTTGGATTACACTGAAAGGGTCGTCTCGCGGTCCCACGTGTGCCTGCACGCCTCCCGGAAACCTTCGCTCGATGGCTGATTCCTATTTTGCCCGTGTCCGCCGTGGGAGCGGCTGGTCGGGAAATGTGGTGGGAGCCTACCTCTTCGGCAGCCTGGCAACGGTGCTCGTGCTGCTCCTGATGATCGATCTCGGCTTCCTGATCGAGCTGGTGGATCGGGGCACGCTCGATGGCGGCTGGCTGCCGTGGCTGGGGCCGTTTCTGGCTCTGACCGCGCGGATGGTCCATGAGTTCCAGCCCGAGAGCAAGGCGATTTGGATCGCGCTCTTGGTGCTGCCGGGCATTCTGACCGCGGCGGCGCTGGCCGGGGTGATGTGGATCTACTACGGCGCGGTGCAGGGCGCGGCTCTCGAAAGCGCCGTGCGGTTGCGGCTGCGGATCGAGCAGCAGGCCTTCCGCCTCGGCTCCAGCGACCTGCTGGGCTCGCCGACCTCGCGGCCCGAGGAGCTCTTTCGCGATCAGGTCGAAACGGTGCGGGCGGCCCTCTTCGATTGGTGGCTGGCGATCCCGCGGGCCTATGTGGGGCTCGTCTTGCTCGGCCTTCTCGCACTCCTGCTCAATGGCACCCTGACGATCGTCGCCCTGTCGCTGGCGGGGATCATCTACTACATCCACCGCTGGCTCGTCGAGCGCGGGGCGGCCACCGAGCGGATCGCCCAGGACCGCTCGCGGCAGCAGACGCAAATGCTGCTCGACCGCCTTCGCCTCGCGCCGCTGGTGGCCGGATACGCCCTGGCCGGTCCGCCGGGCGAGAAGTTCGAGAGTGACCTGGCCCGGCAGGCGGCCGCGGAGAGCGAGGCGGAGAACGCCTACCACGCGGTCTTCCCCTGGGACCTCTTCCTGATCCTCGCCAGCACGGCCCTGCTGCTCGCGCTCATCGGCTATCAGGGCCTGCAGGGGCAGTTCACGCTGGCCGGGGCGATCGTTCTTGGGGCCGTGTTAATCGCGGCTTCGTTTCCCGTGCGGCGGCTCGCCCGGCTCTCGGACGTGCAGGCCGCGGCAGAGACGGCGTCGGAGGAGATCTTCGCCTACCTCGACCGCGAGCCGAGCATCGTCGAGGCGACCCCGGCGGTGACGCTGGGGCGGCTCTCGTCGCAGCTCTCGCTCGACAACGTGAAGCTGGTCGATCGTCAGGGTAAGGTGCTGCTCGACGGAGTCGCGGCGACCTTCCCTGCCCGCCAGCGGCACGCGATCCTGGCCACCGACCTGCAAACCCCGATGGCCCTCGCCGGGCTGCTCGTGCGGCTCTATGACCCGCTCGCGGGACGGGTGCTGTTCGACGGCCGCGAGCTGACGCGGGCGTCGCTCGCCTCGCTCCGCAAGGAATGCCTCTTCGTGAGCGCCGCGGGGCCGCTCTTCACCGGCAGCGTGCAGGACAACATCGCCTGCGGCGACGAGCGGATCACGCCGGTCGTCGCGACCGAGGCGGCCAAGCTCGCCGGCTGCTACGAGTTCGTCCAGCAACTGCCGCAAGGCTTCGCCACGCTCATCGGCCCATCGGCTATGACGCTGGAACCCTCGCAAGCGTTTCGCATCGGGTTGGCTCGGGCCTTGGCTCGCGAGCCGTCGCTGATCGTCGCGGAGGAGCCGCCGGGTCCGCTCGACCAGCCGACGGCCTTGCTGCTCGAAGGAGTGCTCGCGCAAATCTCGAAGTCCCTTACGCTGGTCATCCTGCCGCGGCGGGCCGATACGATCCGCACGGCCGACCGCGTCTATCTCTTTCACGAAGCAAAGCTGCATCTCGCCGGCAGCCACGATGAGCTGCTGGTCGAGAGCGAGCTCTATCGCTATCTGATCTACGTGCGGTTCGCCATCCTCCGCGACCAGGTGCAGACGTAGGACGCCATGCGCACCGCGAAGCCAGCGTCGCCGAGCAAGGAGCCGACCGGCGACGGGCCGCGCGGGATGAGCGAGCGGACGATTCTGATCCTCGCGGCGATCTGCCTCGCGGGCTATCTGGTGGCGTATTCTCTCACCCGTGGATTGGTCTTTGCGTCGCTCCTCCTGACGCCTGAGGATTGGATTGGCGTCTGGTTCAGCGGCGACGGCAGACAGCCGTGGGGCCTCTTTGATCGGGCGGGCGTGGCCCTTCTCGCGGCTCTCGTCCTCGCGGCGGCGTTTGGCTGCGGATGGTGGATCGTGCAGCGGCTGGGGCTCGATCGAGAGATGACGATCGAGGAGCGGATCGGTCTGGCGTTAGCGGCCGGCTTGCAACTCACCTCGCTCGCGACTCTGGCGGCGGGGTTGACCGGAGTGCTCACCGTCATCGGCGTAGGCGTGGCGATCGTCGTCGCGCTGGCCCTGTGGGGCGCGGGCGGCTGGGGCTTGGAACGCATCTCGCCGCTGGACGCGGCAGAACCAGAGCCTGCGGACCTGCCGCAACTCCCCTGGGTCGAGGCCGCGGTCCTGCTCGCCGCTGTTCCCTGCGCACTGCTGCTCCTGCTCGGCGCGATGCTGCCGCCGGTGGACTTCGATGTCCGGGAGTATCACCTGCAAGTGCCCAAGGAGTGGCTGGCCGCGGGGCGGATCGACTTTCTGCCGCACAATGTCTACGGCAACATGCCGCTCGGGGCCGAGATGCAGGCCCTGCTCGCGATGCTGCTCGCGGTCGGCGAGCGCGGCTGGTGGTGGGGCGCTTTGGCCGGCAAGCTCGTCAACGCGGTCTGGCCGCTCGTGACCGCCCTCATCCTCTTCGCCGCGGGGCGGCGGTGCGGATCGGCCCTGGCAGGAGCTGTCGCCGCAACTCTTTATCTCACGCTCCCTTGGATCAGCCACGTTGCCATGGCAGGCCTGAACGACGCAACGCTGGCCGGGTACGGCTGGGTGGCCCTCTATGCCGTGCTGCGCGGGATCGGCCTCTTACGGAGCGGCGAGACCGACGCCGACCTCGAGCCGGTCGCGACCCACTCAGCCCTCCGCTGGCTGGTGCTCGCTGGCTGGCTTGCGGGAGGCGCGGCGAGCGTGAAGTACACCGGGCTCGCCTTCGTCCTGCCGCCGCTCGCCCTCTTGGCCCTCTGGAACGGCGGGCGGTGGAACTGGCAGTTGCCGCTCGTGCTGCTGGTCGCGACCGGCCTCTCCTGCGGGCTCTGGTACGGCAAGAACGCCGCGCTCACCGGCAATCCCGTCTATCCCCTCGCAGGCACGCTGCTCGACGGCGCGACGCGCACGCCCGAGCGGATCGCCCAGTGGGATCGCGTCCACAGTCCGCAGCCGGACGCCGACGGCAATCGCTTCTCGCTCCGCCAACTCATGGAACACCTCGGCCGGCTCGTGGTTGGCGGGCTCTACTTGAGTCCCGTTCTCTGCCCGCTGGCCGTGCTCGGCGGCTTTGTGGGGCGGCCGCGCGACCTCCGCTGGATTCTCGTCGCGCTTATCCTCCTGCTTCTCGCCTTGTGGTGGCTCTTCACCCATCGGCTCGAACGCTTCTGGCTGCCGGGCTGGCCGCTCGTGGCGATGCTCGCGGGCCTGGGAGCCGCGGCCGGCACGACCACTCTCTGGCGGAACACGATGCTCGCGGCGGTGGCGATCGCGGCCCTCGTCGGCACGCTGCTCGTCGGATCTCCCTACATCGGCGACAACCGCTTCTTCGTCTCGCTCGAGGCCCTGCGGCTCGATGTCCCTAAGCCCGACGAATATGGCCGCGTGAATCCGGCCCATCATTGGCTCAACGAGCACGCCCGCCGCGGCACGCTTTCGGTCGGCGATGCGGCGGTCTTCGACCTCGAGCGGCCGGTGATCTACGGCACCTGCTTCGACGCATGTCCCTTCGAGCAGCTTACGGCCGCCGATGTCGCCGCCCTCTCGGCTGGCGATAAGCAGGCGGCCGAAAGGCTTCGCGCGCGGCTCGACTCCCTCGGCATCGACTACGTCTATGTCCATTGGGCCGAGATCGCCCGCTATCGCTCGCCGGGCAACTACGGCTTCACCGACTACGTGCAGCCGGAGGTCTTCGAGCTCCTCGTGAAGCATCAGGTCCTCGCCCCGCCGGTCTCCGACCTCCTGGAAGGGTATGGGCAAATCTACCCCGTGCTGAAGCCCGCCGCGCGGCCTTGATGGGGCTACTTCCGGCGGCAGCGGGATTGGTAGGATGAAAGGATGCCCACGGACGCCCATCGTCGCACGTTCCTTCTGTCCGGCGCGGCCGCGTGCGCCGCGGGCGCGACCTGGGCCGACGGCGCGCAGGCCGCGGAGGGCGACGAGCTCTCGCTCGATCCGCGGCTCTTCGGCCTCGACATTCCCGCCGGCCGCCTGCGACCCGGCGGCGGGCGGACCTTCCTCACGAGCGACCCGGCCGGCAACCCGGTCGTCGCCCGCAGCGTGGCGAGCGTCGGCCTGCACGAGCTGGTGCTCCTCCCCGACGGCCAGATCGTCATCCGCGTCCCCAAGGAGTGCGCCCCGACCCAGCGCCCCTTCCTCCCGCTCGACCGCGAGACCCTCGCCAAGCAGCTCCTGCAAGGCCCGCTCAAGGACTTCAAGGTCAAGCACACCAAGCACTACCTCTTCGTCTACGACGCGACCGAGGACTTCGCCGTCGTCACGAGCCGCATCCTCGAGTCGATGGTGCCGGGCCTCGTCGAGTTCGGCCGCAACATGCAGGTGAAGACGGTCGAGCCGGAGCTCCCGCTCATCGTCATCATGTTCCGCCGCGACGCGGACTATCAGGCCTATAGCCACATGCCGCCGGGGCTCGTCGCGTATTACCACGTGCTCGACAACCGCGTCTCGATGTGCGAGGAATCCCCTTTCGCGAAGTTCAACCCCGGCCTCGCCATCGAGCAGTCGCTGAGCACGATCGCCCACGAAGGGGCCCATCAGATCCTGCACAACATCGGCGTGCAGCAGCGATTGAGCCTCTGGCCGATGTGGCTGGCCGAAGGGATCGCGGAGTATCTGGCCCCGACGACGACCGGCCGCAACCTCCGCTGGAAAGGGGCGGGGCAGGTGAACGATTGGCGGATGTTCGAGCTGGAGCGGTATCTCAAGACCCGCGCCGCCGACACGGCCGACGGCAAGGTGATCTCCGACGTCGTGCAGGCCCAGCGGCTGAGCTCAACCGGCTACGCGGCGGCGTGGGGCCTGACGCACTTCCTCATCGCCACGAAGCGGAACGACTTCATCAAGCTCTTCAGCGAGCTGGCGAAGCTCGCGCCGCTGGCCGAGTCGGGCAATTTGAGCGGAGCGGCCGCCAATCGGCAGCAGTTCCAGATCAGCTTCGGCAACGACTTCGCCCTGCTCGAGAAGCAGATGATCGGCCACCTCAGCCGGCTCGACTACTCGAGCCCCTTCGCCGAATACCCGCACTGGGTGGCCATGGTCGTCACGATGCCGAACCGCCGCGAGCGGCGCGAGGCGGAGGTCTTCCTCTCGCCGATCGACGCCGACCGCTGGCAAAAGGAGTGCATCGAGCGGCAGCCGAAGGAGCTGCGGGCCGACGCCGTGACGAACATCCGCCGCTTCGTCAATCGCCTGGAGGCGGAGCAATGGGCCGGGCAGTGGCGGAAGGGGTGACGTCCGACGTCACCCTGGCGGCCCGGCCTGCCAGTGGATCTGCTTGAGCTCGCCGAGCCAGACGCGGATCTCGTTGGCGAACTCGCTCGACAGGTTGCTCAGCACGAGCTGCCGAATGAACGCCGCCGCCCCCTGATGCTGCAGGTCCGCCATCTCCGCGTTCGGGAACCGCCGCGTCGGGTCGGGCGCGATCAGCCCCTTGCAGAAGTTCATGAGCAGATCGTTGCAGGCCACCTCGGCGGGCAGGATCGAGTGGAGCTTGCCCGCGAGGCCGCGTTTGGCTTCGAGCAATTCCGGCAGCGTGTATGGGCCGGGAAACAGCGGGCGGCCGGAGAGCATCTCGACCAGCACGTACCCGAGGCTCGCCAGGTCGCTCCGCGGCGTCAGCTCGCCGCCGTCGAGCACTTCCGGCGCGGCATAGGTCGGTGTGACCGTCCGCGTCGGCGGCGGGTTCTTCAGCTCGACGGCCGAGCCGATGTCGATGATCTTCGCGGAGCCCGTGCTCTTGAGCATGATGTTCGACGGCTTGATGTCGCCGTGCACGACCCCTTCGCGATGCAGGGCCGCGAGGGCCGCGAGGCAATCGCGGACGACCGCGACCGCGAGGCCCGGCTTGAGCCGCGGCTGGATCGTGCCTTCGGTGACGATCACGCGGTTGATGTAGTCGTAGCGCTTCGGCTCGAGCTGCTTCTTCATCCGGTCGAGCATCGCCGGCACGAGGAGTTGGCCGAGGTCGTAGCCATCGACCCACTCCATGACCATGATCCGGATGCGATGCCGGTCGATGAAGTCCTGCACGTCGAGCAGGTTGTCCTGCTGAATGAGCGCGACCCGCGACGAGACATGGGCGATCCGTCCCATCGCCTCTTCATAAGTGCGATCGTCCGCATAATGCTCCGGCGAGAAGATCTTCACCGCGACCGGCAGCGTGAACCCATCCGCGCCGCGGCGCTCCGAGAGGTAGACGCGGCCCTGCCCACCGGTGCCGAGCAGCTTGAGGAACCGATGATGCCCGGTCCAGCTCAAGCGCCCGAGCCCGACAATGTCCTGATAGCGGTCGAGAAGCTCGCTCGGCCCGCGTGGCTCGCGGGAGCCGTTCCAATCGAGCGTATGAGAAGCAAACTGCAGAATCGTCGTCGAGGTCATGCGCGACCAGGCCTTCCTTGCAGAGAGAGAGGATGCAGGCATTCCTAGCCAGTGACCGTAGTGTAGGCGCGGGTTACAGAGGCGTCCAGGGGAACGATCGCTGGCACGAGTGTCGCAGGCGCGCACTGAGAGCTGTCGCGATCGGCTGCTGCTCCCACGATGAGCCTCGCGCATCCGCCGGAGGAGGGATGCCGGTGCGAAAAACTCCGCGCATCCGCCATGCGAGTGGCCATTTCAAATCGCACGCCGCTGCTCGCATAAGCTCCGATGCGGCGCGCACGACAAAACGTGGCAATCGCAATCCTCGCCCACCCAATCGCTTGCGCCGGAAGGCGCGTTTGGGCACCGTCCGCACGTGCCGCCGGGCTGCGGCTTCGGAGCGCATCACGATCTCATTCTTCAGCGGCACCAGCACGGCGGTGATGCGTTCGGCGATGTACAGATAGCGGAAGGCGCGGAACCGCTGCCGGCCGCGAATGCGGTCCTGCAAATAGTCCTGATACGCTTCGGCGGCGAGTTGCCAGAGCTTCTCCAACCGCTCGTATTCCGCGATGAGCTCCAGCCGCGAGAGCGAGTCCCACTCCTTCTGCCGCTGAGCCAGCCGCCGCATGGTCCCGCGCGCGATGTTCTGCACGGTCCGCGGCGCAAGATAGTGCTCCCGCGCGACCTCCCACGGCGAGCGGCCTTCGACATAGATCGCCCCAAAGATCCACTCCTCACGCCGCGCCATCCCAAACCGCGCGATCGGCCCCGCAAGTTGGTCGATCTCCGCCGCCGTCAGGGGCTCCAAAGGTGTCGAGTCACACTCTGACTCAACGCGCAGCTCGAGCGCATCGGCCTCCTCAAGGCCGTCAGGACCATCGAACAGACCAGCCTCGTCCACGACAGACTCTCCGCGCAGGCGGAACCCGAGCGCGTACCGGCGCACACTTGATCATACTACGGCGGCGACTATGGTCTGTCAATAGTTCTTCTGACTATTGTATAAAATAATAATCTATTGGCGATGGATGGGAGTAGGCGGCCGGGGGTGCGGCGGCGCAATACCACAAGCCGGTGCTCAAGTAGTTTCCTGGTCGAGTATCGCTTCCGAAAGGTCCGCATCGCGAAAGATCGCACCCGTCAGCGTCGCACCGGCCAGATTCGCGCGCCGCAGATTGGCCCTTGAGAAATTGACATCCGTCAGCTTCGCGCGAGAGAGGTCGGCCGACTCGAGGTTGGCGCCGGCGAGATTGCTGCCGCTCAAGTCCACTTGCAGCAGACTGGTTTGGCTCAGGTTCGCCTGGGAGAAATCGGATCCTGCGAGATTCACCTGGTCGATCCGGCTCCCGCTCAGATCGGCTCCCCGAAAGCACGCGCCGCGGGCGGTCCCACCGTGGTAGCCGACCTGCTTCAGCTTGGCTTCGGTGAGATCACATCCGTCAAGATCCGCGCCATCCAGGTCGGCCCCGCTCAGGTCCGCTTGCCTGAATGAAGAGCCCGTCATCCTCCGTGGCCTGGCGTTCACCAACGAGGCCCGGTCGAATCGTCCCGCCTCCACGGACAGGCCGCAGCCCGTCAAATTGGCATCGCTCAGATTCGCGCCCGTCAGCGGCAAACCCCAGAGGTCGAGCCCGCGGAGGTCCGCGCCCCGCAGGTCGATCCCGTTCAAGTCGGGCAGCGGGAAACTCCAGCACGTGCCCATTGTCGTGAGCCAATACCAGCGCTCCTTGTCAGGCCGGCCCAGCAGCACGCGCAAGAGTTCCTCGCGCGTCGGAGAGAGCAAGGCAAAGAAGTCGATATCCATCAAGATCGTGATCTCCGCGAGGCCCTGGTCATTGAGGTCCTTCGCCTTCGGTAGCGACGGCGGCAGACTCCTCACACCCGAGCCGACCACGATATAATTCAAAGTGGCATCGACCTCCTCCACGAGCCGGCCGCCTTCGGCTGTGACGCGCTCCGCCGCCATCTCGACGGGCCAATAGGTCTGTTGGCCCTCGAACAGAATCGTCTTGCCGGCTAGCTTCGGCGGGCCCCAGCACCCCTCCGCGGCGAATTGGTCCCGCGCCTCACGGGCGATCTTCTCCTCGCGGCCATGTTCCCTCTGGTGGAAGGTCTGCAGATCGTGAGGCAGCCCCAGGAGCCATTCGGCGAAGCTCGGCGCGACGACGCGGACCGCCCCGACTTCGTGGTTCCAATGGATCACCTGGCCGATCGTGCCTCCCTCCAGCGGCGCGAAGTCGAGGCAATCGTAGTCGCCCCCGCCGTTGTAGGAGATGGGAATCCACTTGCGATGGAAGCGGTCGCAACGAATCGGCCCTTCGGGATAGCTGTACTCGCCTCGATACCACTCCTTGATATAGCTGCAGTGGTCGCGCCATGCCCTGAGAACCGACTGGCCGGGATCATCCGCCGGCAGGCTGAGCGGAAGAAAGCAGGCGTTCGGGCAGACCAGGAGGCCGTTGCTGCCGTTGTGCAAGAGCCACGCTTGCTTGAACGCCTCGGAAAAGCGGACCTTCATTTCCTTCTCGAGTTCGGCCAGCTCCTCGAGCGTCGCGCCGGGCGGCAGCGGAGTGTCATCCTCGGGCGAAAGCTCGCGGACGGTTGCCTCGATTTTCCGACATGCCTCGGCGATGTCGATCGCCGTCCGCGACGGCCCGACTTCGGAATATCCCTTCTTAGTCTTCTCGGCCATCAGCTTCTCAGCATGGCGCGCTGCCTCAGCCTCCGTGGCGAAGGCCTTCGACCTTTCCTGGCCCTTGCTGCCGACGCGGCCGAAGGCCACCGTCACTTGGGCGCCGCTCTGGGAGATTTCCCAGAACTTAGAGGAGCTTTCTTCAAGACACTCGAAGCGCCGCCCCATCGTGCCTCCCGGACCGAGAGAAGCCACAGGTCTGTCAGCGACAGCATAGGGGTCGCGAAGCGCTGTCGCAAGCAAAGCAGCCGCCCCATGCTCTTCCCTGCCCCACGTCCGCCTCTATGCGGCCGGCTTGGGCGGGTCGGGCACGATGAACCGCGCCCCGCACTTCGTGCAGCGGAAGTCTCGGCGGCGTCGCGCGGGCATGATCGACACGGGCGCGAGAACGTCGGCAACGGGCGGCGGGGCGGCCGGAAGTAGCTCGAGCTCCGCGCTACCACAGAGCGGGCAGTTGACTTGGCCTGGCTGAGCGTCCATGGGCGGATTCTGCTCCCCACGGATCAGCGGTTCAAGAGCGACAAAACGTCTGCCCAAAGAATCGCCGGTCCCGCTCAAATAATCGCCGCTGGGACCAGGGACCCGGCGGATTCTCCGGAAAACCGTTTCATCGGCGACCGCTGATTGGTTACACTGGCCGTCGCGTTCCCTCCCGCCAACCTCGACCGAGGTTCCCGCCGATGTCGCTTCGACCTATCGCTGTCTCGCTTGCGCTGTTGCTCTTCGCCGCCGCCGTGCCGGGTTTGGCCGCCGAACAGGAGCCCCTCTTCGATCAGAAGATCAATACCGTCGTCCCGCCGATCGCGAGCGACGGCGGCGTCCGCTACGACTACGACATCGTCTATGTCCGGGCTCACCGGGCGGGGGATAAGGTTCACAAGCGGTTCTTCACCGACTTTTCCTCGCCGGTCACGATCGAGCCGGGGGCCGATCTGATGCTGCTCCATCCGGATGGGAGCGAGGAACGGCTCGTCGAAGGGGGCCAGGGGTCGGTGACCGATCCCGTCATCTCGTTCGACGGGCAGTGGTGCTACTACGTCCTGCTCCACAACATGGAGAAGGCCAACCAGTGGACGCCGCCGGCCGAAGGGTCGGATATCTACAAGATCCACCTGAAGACCCGGAAGATCGTCCAGCTCACCAATCAGCGGTTCAGCCCGAACACCGGGGCGGCCCCGAAGTGGACCGCCGACTATCGCCACGCGAAGGACGACAACCAGGCGAACCATTACGCGACCGGCGTCTACAACATGGGGCCCTATCCGCTGCCCGGCGGGCGGATCGTCTTCACGAGCAGCCGCGACGGCTTCCGGCCGGCGAAGGGCTATCCGGCGATGACGCTGCAGCTCTTCGTGATGGACGACCGGGATGAGAACCTCGCCGACGATGCCGACCCGCGGAATCTCGAGAAGATCGGGCACCTCAACATCTCAGGGGCGCTGCACCCCGTCGTGCTCCGCGATGGGCGGATCATGTTCAGCACGCTGGAATCGCAAGGCGTCCGCGGCGACATCCTCTGGGGCATCTGGACGATCAATCCGGATGGCACCAAGTGGAACCCGCTCGTCTCGGCGTTCGATCCCGGCGGGGCGCCGAACGGCTTCCATTTTCAGTCGCAGCTCGGTGACGGCACGATCGTCTTCGAGGAGTACTACAACCAGAACAACAGCGGCTTCGGCACGCTGATGAAGATGCCGCCGAGCTCCGGCGAGTACGCCGGCTTCGGCCCGGGCTATATGAACGACGCGCGGAACAAGGGCTGGCGGTTCGGGCGGCACGACAATGGCAAGGCCCGCTGGTACAAGATGCCCTTCATGCCGACCGGCTCGACCGTGCTCACGCCCTTCGCCTTCGGGCACGAAGGCCCGGCGGACCGAGCGGTGCTGGGCGACAAGAGCTCGCCGGCCGTCGGCAAGTTCACGCACCCCAGCGGAGCCCCGGACAACCATCTGTTGGTCTGCTACTCGCCGGGTCCGGCCAATCACCAATACCCCTATCCGCCCGAGATCGACGGCGGCATCTACCTGCTGAAGGGGGGCGAGATCGTCGAGGAGCCGGCCCAACTGCGGCTGATCAAGAACGACCCGAACTACAACGAGTGCTGGCCGCGGGCGGTGGTGCCTTACAAGCGGGTCTTCGGCGTCGCCGAGCCCGACCGTCTCACGCCGATCGCGAACGACGGCAAGGCCTCGCCGCACTTGCCCGCCGGGACGCCTTACGGCCTCGTCGGCAGCTCGAGCCTTTACAAGCGCGAGAGCTACCCGAACGGCGTCGTGCCGGAGGGGAAGGTCACCTCGACCTTCGCCGGCGGTAACGATCCGTGGAAGGGGCTCGACTCCTTCACGAGCCACGGCAACGGCATGTCGCTCAACTGGCACAACCAGGGCGCCGACGCGGGCCTCTACGAGAATAGGGAAATCCACGCCCTCCGCATCCTCGCGATGGAGCCGACCACCGACCGCCAGCGCGGGGCGAAGTCGGGCCGGCAGTTCGTGTCGCATGCCAAGGAGCGTCTGCGAATCCTCGGCGAGGTGCCCGTGCGGAAGTTCGGTCCGGACGGCAAGGAGACCCTCGACCCGGATGGCAATCCCGACACGAGCTTCCTCGTGAAGCTCCCGGCCGACACGGTCTTCACGTTCCAGACGATCGACAAGGATGGCCTGCTGCTGAACATGGCTCAGACCTGGCATCAGCTTCGCGCCGGCGAGGTGCGGACCGATTGCGGCGGGTGCCATGCCCATAGCCAGAGGCCAACCCTCTTCGCCAACACGCTCGCTGGCAAGCCCGATTTCAAGCCGGTCGATCTGACTGCCGTGACGCCCCTGGTCACCGACATTGCCAAGGACGAATCGAAGCGGCAATGGGACGCGGAGAAGAAGAGCGGCCTGAAAACGGTGAAGCAGCCGAGCGTTGATGTGGAGTATCTCCGCGACATCCGCCCGATCCTGCAGCGGAGCTGCGTGGCCTGTCACAGCGAGCAGGAAGGCCCCGCCCCCGCCGGCAATCTCGACCTCGACGCCGACCGCACCATGGTCAACGTCGAGAACGTCGGGCAGCTTCCCGGCACCTATGTCCGCCTCGCCGCCGACGAGCGGGCGAAGTTCGGCACGAAGCCGGTCGGCTGGGATAGCTGGGGCAACCCGCAGGCGTCGCGGTACGTGCGGAAATTCCAGGCCCGGCGGAGCATGCTCGTGTGGAAGATCCTCGGCCGGCGGACCGACGGCTTCTCGAACGACGACCATCCGTCGGAGAGCGAGCCGGGCAAGGGGGACCTGCAGATGGCCGGCAAGCAGGTCGAGGTCGCGAAGTTCAAGTCGCGGCAGGATGTCGATTTCCTCGGCAGCCAGATGCCCCCGCCGGAAGCCGTCGCGGGCACGTTCAAGTGGAACGGCAAGGCGATCAAGGTCGAGCCGCTGTCCGACGAGGACAAGCGGACGATCCTCCGCTGGATCGACCTCGGCTGCCCGATCGACCAGGACGCCGACGCGATCGGCTCGCGCGAGACGTACGCGGGCTACGGCTGGAAGCTCGACGACCAGCGGCCGACCCTCGCTGTGACCGGCATCGTGCCGGGCGCGAATGCGAAGGTCGAGGAGATCCTGATCGGCATGGCCGACTACGGCACCGGCCTCGACGTCGGCAGCCTCACGGTCACGAGCACGCTCGAACTCGAGGGCACGGCCCCCGGCACGAACCTCGCCGCGAAGTTCAAGGACCGCGGCGACGGCGTCTGGGTGCTGAAGCTCTCCCGCCCACTCCCCAAGGTCGCCGATGCGACGCTCGATGTGAGCGTGAAGGACAAGCAGGGCAACCTGACTCGGATTCGCAGAAGCTTCAGCGTGAAGTAGGCGAATCGGTGTATGGAGGTTCGACCATGACTCACATCGTGCTCACGCCAGAACAAACTCTGCTGATTCGGCATGCTGGAGAGTGTGTTACGGTGCTCGATTGCGATGGATATCTGCTGGGCACGCTCGCCGCGCGCGGAAGTGCGTTCTCATCCGAAGAGTGGCGAGAAATGAAAGCTGCGTTTGAGTCCGATATGGCCCGCGTTCCGTCGCAGACGGTGTTGAATCGGCTTCGACGTTAGCGCGGAGCGGAGGTTGTGAATTAGCCGGCTTCAGCCGGCTCCGCCTAGCCACCAGCTTTAGCTGGTGGTTGGGAGATGCCACAGATCGTCACCAGCCGGCTTTAGCCGGCTTCCCTCATTCGGCTTCAGCCCCGAAATGCCTGAAGGCGAACGAGAAGCCGGCTAAAGCCGGCTGCGAGGAGTTCCGCGGATTACTCACCACCAGCTGAAGCTGGTGGCTAGGAGGAGCCGGCTTCAGCCGGCTAAGGATTTCGGCGATGCAACTATTGCCCAACATTCGAGACTCACTGCCATGACGCGCTTTGCTTCGTTTTCCCTTGCCCTCCTCCTGCTCACCTCTCCCCTGCTCGCCGCGGAGCCCGCGAAGGTCCCGATCATCCTCGATACGGCCCTGGGGAACGAGATGGACGACGCCCTCGCGCTGGCCCTCGCGACCGCGCTGCCGGAAATCGACCTCAAGGCGGTGACGACGGTCCGCAAGGACGCCGAGGTCCGGGCGTGGATGGCGTGCCGGTTCCTGCACGCCGTCGATCGCCGCATGGTGCCGGTCGCCTTCGGCCGCGGCGAGCAGCCGCCGGGCGACGTCGGGCCACGGTTCCAATATCGCTACCATCCGGCCCTCATCTACAACCGCATGGGCAAACCGGCGAAGGAGACAGCGGTCGAGCTGATGGCTCGCGAGCTGGCCGGCAAGAAGAAGGAGGTGACTATCGTCTGCACCGGCCCGCTGACGAACGTCGCCCAACTCCTGAAGGAGCACCCGGAGGCGGCGGAGGGGATCAAGCAGCTTGTGATCAGCGCAAGCTCGTATGTTCCGGAGGAAATGCCGGTAACGGAAGGCGAGTCAACCAATCTGCGGCTCGACCTGGCCGCGGCGCGGGCGGTGCTCGCGGCGAAGGTGGACAAGGTGATCGTGCCGCTCTACGTCGCCTTCAATCGCCGCCTGAGCAAGGAGGACTGGCGGAAGCTTCTCGCCGCCAAGACGCTGCGGACGATGCAGCTCGAACAGCTCTGGCAGCTTTCCGACGAGCCCCAGTCGCCGCTCGCCGACACGATCGCCCTCGCCTGGGCCTCCGGCGATCCCGTGATGCAGAAATACTGCACGGTCGAACCGCGCGTGGTCTCCCTCAGCGACAAGGGCGTGCTCACGATCGAGGCGAAGGGCGCGAGCGATCCCGCCGCGGTGCAGGTCGTGACGAACTTCGGCTCCCCGGAACCGCTGGTGACTTGGCTGTCCACGGCCTTGACCCGCGACAAGCCGGCCCTCCCGCGCGAGAACAAGAACTTCTCGAAGCTCGTCGAGCGGGGCAACTTCCCGAATCGCGTTCATGCCTTCGAGGACTACAACACCGACATCGAGCGCCGCTGGTGGATGGCGGGCCGCGAGGAGCTCAAGATCGTGTCCGAGGGAGGCAAGCGGGCGTGCCGGAGCGTGCTGACGCAGGACTTCGACGATCGGCAGGGCGATCTCTCGACGATGTACAACTCGGTGACCTTCAACCCGGTCCCCGGCCCGCCGATGGGGAAGAAGACGCGGCTCGCGTTCAAGTACTACCTCAAGGGCACCAGCGAGTTGCGGATCCAGCTCTATAGCCTCACCAATGGCTACCACCGCTACCTGACGCTCAAGGACCTGCCGCAGGAGAAGTGGCAGTCGGGCTGCGTCGATATGACCGAGATGCGCCGCCCCGACGGCGAGGGCGGGCCGCTCAGCGAGAACGAACGGATCGACGACGTCCAGTTCTATGTCGATCCGCGGGCCGAGGTGATCATCGACGAATGGGTCCTCTACGACGCGGCGGCGGAAGGCGAGACGCGGCCCTTCCCGAAGCAGTTCCACTTCACCGGCTGGTTCGACAGCGGCAAGCAGGGGAACGAATGGCCGGGAACCTTCGAGATCGTGCCCGACGCCGGCTACTTCTGGAAGGCGGCCAAGAGCGTGCCGGTTCCGGGCGAGCCGGGCTCCTCCTCGATCAACGTCTCGCTCCGCGGCCCGCGCCTGCTCGGCGCGACGACGAAGCTCGACTTCCAGGGCAAGCTGACCGGCGGCGATTCGGTCAAAGTGGTGCTCCTCGACACGAAGAGCGGCAAGAAGATCACACTCGCCGTCGAGGGACTCAAGGCCGACGTCTGGACGCGGCACACGGTCACGTTCCAGTCGCCAATGGCTGACCCGGGCGCCCCGCGGATCGTGCTCGATCAGGCCGACGCGATCCAGTTCATCGCGCCGGCGGGTTCCACGCTGCTGGTGGACGATCTCTTGCTGTACGAGCCGTAACCTACGGTTCAAAGGAGCCTTGGTTGTTGCCGTCGAGGACTTCCACGCCGCGGCGACGGCGGCGCGTGGTCGTCGCGACGACCACCGGGGCATCGCCTCCTCCGCCATACACATACCCGCCGAGCAGCCGGTAGAAGAGCAGGATGACAAACGCCCCGCCGGTGCCGCAGGCGAAACCGATGACGCTAATCGGCGTGATCGGTGTCCCCGGCATGAAGTAGCTCACCACCCCGCAGCCGATGACGGTTCCTGCCACGCCCATCAGCAGCGTGGCGAGCGCGCCGCCGGGATCGCGGCCGGGCATGATCGCCTTGGCCAGGAGGCCCACGATCGTGCCAAAGCCGACCCACGTCAGGACGGTGTTCGCCCATTGCTCGGCGACCTGCCCGAAGGCGGGACCGACGGCGGCCGCGGCGTTCGCGACGGGCTCGACGACGGCCGGCTGGGTCACGGTGTGGACGGTGGCGGGGTCCATGCGGGCGCTTCCTGATCGCGGACGGGGGCTAATGGGTCCTATCGGTACGGCCCCACCAGCCGCTGCATTCCGCACAGCCGCGCCGTCCCAACCTGCCACGACCCGGCTCAAGACCGCCTGCCAGCAGCTTGCAAAGTCGATACGCGGCGCAGTCGAATAGACGACATTTCCTGGAAAACATGGGCCGGCCGTTCGAACCGCCATCTGTAACAAATCCGCATTATGTCCGCTTGTTTTTCCAGGCTGCGCCTTCCAAGCGACTACATTCGGCCCTCGTGCGGCATCGGCCGGCACGCTCCTTGCAATTCATCCATCTTATGAGCTGCCACCCCTGACTGAAGGCAGCCGCCCGCCTCTCGCAAGGAACCTGCCATGACTCTCCCCCGTTTCGCGCTGTTCGCGTTCGTGGGCCTCGTCAGCCTGGCGGCGCAGCCTCTGCTCGCCGACCTTCGCTACGGACCTGCCTATGACCCCGCTAACCGCATCGAGGACCTCGCCGTCGCCCTGAAGAACGAATTCCGCAGCGACTTCCGGGCGACGCGGTTCGACGGAGCCTTGATCGGCACCGCGAGCGCGATCCAAGGCAACTCGCAGGCGATCCTGCGGCTCGCGCGGAACGGCGGCAATCAGTCGCAGGCGATCCTCTCGATCGCGGGGCAGATCCGCCGCCTCGCGGTCCAGGGGCAGCAGCGGCTGAGCCAGGTCGATGCCGACATGGTGCGCGGCCGCGGCTTTGTCGCGGGCAGCCCGGTCCCCGCCCGGCAGATGCTGGCGGAGATCGACCGGTTGGCGGCCTACATCACGCAGGTTGCGGTCCTGCCGCCGCAAGCCTTCGGCGGTTGGCAGCAGCAGAACTATCGTCCGAGCTACACCCAGCAGTACGGTTCGCCTTACGCCCAGCAGTACGGCTCTCCGTACGGTTCGCAGTACGGCAGCCAATACGGCTCGCAGCAGAGCCGGACCGTCACTCAATACTACGGCCCGATCTACGATGACCGTGTCGGTCAGTGGGGCGTGCAGTTCGGCCGCTAATATCGTGATCTCAACTACGAGGTGGGTTCCGCAGCCCGGCTTCCTGGAAGGAGGAAGCCGGGCTGCTTCGTTTGGCGAGCGGCGGATCGCGACCGTGCTAGCATCCGCCAGTTCGGCTTCTCCCTAGATTCCCTCTCCGCTACACTCCCCCAAGATCGCCAGGGATGTGCGGCGAGCATGGAGGGACCGGGCGGATGAGCCACGAGCGCGACGACGGAGCGGCAGTCACCCTGGTGGTGCTCGTGCCGATCGGGGCCACTGTCGCGCCGCGCGATTGGCTGGGCGTCGGACGCGCGGCCGAGGTCATCGTCGGCTGGATGGAGCCGCCGGACACCGAGCCCGAGTCGCTGGCCCCCGCGGTCGCCGTGCGGCACGTCCGTTTGCCCGTCGGCATCGACCTGGCCGAGGCCCGCCGAGCGGTCGCCCGCCATGCCGCGACGGAGTGGCTCGTCTGGATCGAGCCGCACGAGCGGGTGACCGAACAGGTCATGGCCGCGATTCACGAAACCATCGCCGCGAGCGGCCCGGAAATCGCCGGCGGTTCGCTGCTCGTCCGCCGGACATCCCCCGCCAGCCGTCAGACGCCGGAGCAGATCCGCGAGGTGCGGCTCGTCCGCCGCGACCTGTGCGTCGCCGCCGCTTTCAGCTCCTGCCGCGCCCTGTCGCGGTCGCTCGCCGATCAGAACTGGTCCGTCGTGCCCCTCTCGGTGACCATCGAGCGTCAGCCGGCCGGCGAAGAGGAGCAGATCCGCGTGGCCCGGTTCGTCTCGCTGGCCGCCGATCGCCGGCTGCGAATGCAAGGCAAATCGGCCCCCGCGCTCATCTCCCTGGCCGAGTCGCTCGCGTCGCTGGCCGATTACGACAGTGCCCGCCGCTGCTACGACGAAGCCCTGATTCACGCCGCGGCCGGCAGCACCGAGCAGCTCGAGGCTTGGCACGGGACGCTCGGCATCCAGGCCGCCGCGCCGAAGATCGACGCGGCCCTGCTCGACCGCTGCGTCAACGCGCTCGGTGATTTTCCGCTCGAGGCCCATCTCCTTTCGGTCACCGCCGGCTGCCTGCAGCGGCTCGGCCACACCGAGCTCGCCCTCAAGTCGTATGAGGTCGCGTGGCGGCATGGGCAGATCGACGAGGAGCTCTGGCATGTGCCGGAGGTCCGCGAGATGGCCGCCCTCTGTGCGACGCTGCTCCTCCAGATTCTCGGCCGGTCCGACGAGGCGGGCTGGATGCTCGCCGAGGCGATGAGCCTCTATCCCCGCTCCGCGCGGCTCCGCTGGCAGCACATCGAGCTCGCCCTCCGCCGCGGGCGGCTCGGCGACGCGATGGCCTCGGCCGAGCAGCTCGTCCGCTGCGATCAGGCCGCGCCCGAGACGATCGACATGGTCCGCGGAGCGTGGCTCGCGCGGCAGCATCGGCACGGCGAGGCCCTCCAGGTGCTCGCCGGCCTCTATGCCCGCGGCCGCCGCGAGACGCTGCTGCTCCGCTGGCTCTCGGCGGTGCTGATCCTCCGCGGCGATCTGACGCAGGCCGCCGAGGTCGCCGCCGCCTGGCGCGATGTGGAACCCGAGAATCGCGAAGCCCGCGGGCTGGTCGAATCGCTCCGGCAGCAGGCGATCACGGCTGCGATCACCTGGTCGGACCTGCTCGTGCAAACGCCGCCCGTCCCCGCCTCGGTCGTCACGCGGATCGACGACGCGCAGCCGGCGCTCCGCGGCCAGCGGCAACCGGCCGCCGCGCCCGCCCTTGAGCCCGAAGCCCGCTAACCCCTCACCCCCAGCCCCTCTCCCCCAAGGGGAGAGGGGAGTTTGTCATGCTCCGCGAGCACACGATCGAGTTCCGCGTCCGTTATCAGGAGACCGACGCGCAGGGCCGGGTTCATCATGCGAACTACCTCACCTGGTACGAGATGGGCCGCGTCGAGTTGCTCCGCGCGATGGGCCACAGCTACCGCGACTTCGAGGCGACCGGGCTCCTGCTCGTGATCGCCGAGATGAACGCCAAGTACTACCTGCCGGCCAGCTACGACGACCTCCTCACGCTCACGACCCGCACCGTGCGAGCCAAAGGCGCTCGGATCGAGCATCATTACCAGGTCCATCTCGGGAAGGACCTGCTCGCCGAGGCCACGAGCATCGTGGCCTGCATCGACCGCACCGGCAAAGTCCGCCGCCTGCCGGAATGGCTGCGGACGGAGTAGGGCTCTTTCTACGGCGGGTCATTTATCGACCAGAACGCCGACGCTGACAAAGGTGAGGGCCATGGCGACGAGCGTGCCGACTATGAAAATCACCCAGCGGGTGACGCCGCGCTCGATCCCGATCCATTCCGCATAGCCTTCGAGAACAGGGCCCAGGCAGAAGCAGGCGTTCGCGACGAGCGCGCCGAACAGACACTCTGGGAGGTGCGGCCAGAGGAGCCCCATGGCTAACAGCCCGAGCAGGAGCGTTTCGACTAGAAGGATCAGGTTGAAGTACAGCCGCAACTTTTCCCACGCCAGAAAGACCTCGCGGGCGGTCGCATCATCCGCACGGGGTGCCGTCGCGTCGGCCGCCAGCGAGGATGCCTGATAGGGATTCTCGCTCTCCCTATTTGCCGCTTTCTGCGCCATGGCGAGTAATCCTTATCCCCGCAGGCGGATACGGTGCCAGGGGCGAGCGGCATTGTACCCAAGAAACGACAACGCCCGACATTGCTGGCGGGCATTGTCGCGGTCGTGGGCGACCAAGCCCCGTGGTCGCCTTCTACGCCGATTTGCACCCGGACGCCGTACATGCTTCAATGGGGCCGGATGAAGCTGAGACGTGCCGGCTTCCCACCACCAGGCAAGTGCCAACCCTCCCCCGGGAAAAGACAGATGGGTCAGAACACTCGACGCGAGTTCCTCAAGACGGCTGCAGCGGCGGCTGCGGCGACGGCGGCTGCGCCGTATGTGATCACCTCCGCTGCCCTCGGCAACCAGGACCGACCCGCCGCCAGCGAGCGGATCGTCATGGCCGGCATCGGCATCGGCAACATGGGCAAGGGCGACCAGGATGCGTTCCTCGGCCGCAAGGACGTGCAGTACATCGCCGCGTGCGATGTGCGGAAGAACGTCCGCGATACTGCCAAGGCCAAGATCGACGATCGCTACAAGAACAGCGACTGCCAGGCGATCAACGACTTCCGCGAGATCCTCGCCCGGCCCGACATCGACGCGGTCCACGTCGCGACGCCGGACCACTGGCACGCGATCATGGTCATCGAGGCCTGCCGGGCCGGCAAGGACGTTTATTGTCAGAAGCCCGAGACCCTCACGCTCCGCGAAGGGCCGCTGATGATCGAGGCCGCCCGCCGCTATGGCCGCGTGGTCTCCGGCGGCAGCCAGCGCGTGCTGGAGGATTATCGCAAGCAAGTCGATCCCTGCTGGAGCGGCGAGCTGGGACCGATCAAGAGCATCAACGTGAACGTCGGGCCGCTGTCGCAGCACTGCGGCCTGAAGCCCGAGGACCAGCCGGCGGACATGGACTGGGACCTGTGGCTCGGCCCGGCTCCGTGGGCACCGTATAACGCCGCGCGATGCAGCGGCAACTTCTCCACCGGCGGCAATAGCTGGCGGAGCTACATCGACTACTCCGGCGGCGGCATGACCGACTGGGGCGCCCACCACTTCGGCGGGGCGACCTTCGCGGTCGATGTCCGCGAGCTGCAGCCGACCGACGTGATCTATCACGAGAAGGAGAAGTACGTCGAGTTCGTCTATCCCAACGGCATCCGCATGACCCACAACAAGCCGGGTCTCGGCAATCTGGCCGTCGAAGGCACGCCGGGCGAGAAGCGCGAGCCGAAGCCGGTGCCGAGCTACAAGGGGAGCGGCGGCATCTATGGCGACTTCATCGAGTGCGTGAAGACCCGCGAACGGCCCTTCCGCGACATCGAGCTCGGCGTGAACAGCGTGGCTCTCAGCCACCTGGCCACGATCGCCTATCGGCTCGAGCGGTCGCTGAAGTGGGATTCCGCGAAGCAGGAATTCCCCGGCGACGACGAAGCCAACCGCCTCCGCGACCGCGCCCGCCGCGAGCCGTGGCAGATCTAACCGGCCGATCCTCGCGTACTTTTCTTCTTACACAAACAAGCTGACAGGATATTACCTATGTTGGATAAAGCACTCGAAGCCCTGAAGACGTTCGACTGGGGCGTGGACCCCAAGCCGCTGGCCGGCATCGACGAAGCGATCAACGCCACGCACGGCAAGGCGGCCGAGCGGGCCGATCTGGAAAAGAAGCTGGTGGACGCCCTCAAGAGCGACATCACCCGCTGCTCGAAGGACTACATCTGCCGCAAGCTGATGCTCATTGGCTCGGCCGTTTGCGTGCCGACCCTCGCCGCGCTGCTCGGCGACAAGGACCTCTCGCACATGGCCCGCTTTGCCCTGGAGCGGAATCCGGCTCCGGAGGCGGGGAAGGCCCTGCGGGACTCGCTCGCGAAGGCGCCGGCCGCACAGAAGGTGGGCATCGCCTCCTCGCTCGGCTCGCGCGGTGACGGCGAGAGCGTCGCGGCGCTCGGCGCACTGCTCGGCGAGGCCGATGCGGCTCTGGCACGCTCGGGGGCGCTGGCCCTGGGGGCGATTCGCACCTCGGCGGCCGCCAAGGCCCTCAAGGAAGGGAAGTCCACGTCGCCGACCGTCCGCCCGGCGGTGACCGACGCCCAACTCGCGTGCGCCGAAGGCCTCTTGGCCGCCGGCAACAAGGCGGAGGCGCTCGTCGTTTACAAGTCGCTGGTCGGCGAGGATCAGCCGAAGCACGTCCGGCTGGCCGCGACGCGCGGCGTGCTGGCCTGCGCCGGTAAGAAGGAATAGCGGCCTTTCAGATTCTGATCGTTTCGCACATGCCCATGCTCCCATGGGCATGTGCTTTTTAGCCATCCGCGTCGCCCAAGACTCTGGAGAGCTCCGTGAGCCCTCGCTGCTCGCTCGTTCTGTCGTGTGTCCTGCTCGCGTGGGTCTCGACCGCCGCCGCGCCCGCGTGGGCGGCGGACGAGGAGCTGGTGGACGCGGCGATCGGCCTCTTCCAAGAGAAGGACAAGGACCTGCGGGCCCTCGGGTTCGAGCAAGTCCGGGGCGAGGCCAAGGGAGCAGCCAACACGGCGAAGTTCGCCGCCCAGTTGCCGAAGCTCTCCGCCGATGCTCAAGCCGGCCTGCTCAGCGCACTGGCCGATCGCGGCGACGCGGCGGCGCTGCCGGCGATCGTCGAGCTTGCGGGGAAATCTCCCGACGAGCCGGTCCGCGTGGCGGCGATCAAAGCGGTCGGCAAGCTCGGCGACGGGGCGAGCCTGCCGCTGCTCGTAAAGGCGGCAGAGTCCAAGTCCGAGGTGGAGCGAGCCGCCGCACAGGACGCCCTCGTCCATCTGGGCGGCGCCGACACGAGCGCGCTGCTCGCCGCCGAGGCCGCCCAGGGTTCCCCGGAAAGGCGGGCCTTCGTCATCGACGTGCTCGCCACGCGGCGGGCCCTCGATCAGGTGCCAGAGCTCCTGCCCGGAGCCGTCGATCGCGATCCGGCCGTGCGTTACGCGACGATGGCGGCGCTCGCTCAGTTCGGGAAGCCCGAGCATCTGCCGGTCATGCTCAGCGGCGTGCTCAAGGCGACGGAAGGCCCGGAGCGCGACGCGGCGGAGAAGGCGGTCGTCGCCGTGTGCGGGCGGATCGAACAGGCCGACCAGCGGGCGGTGCCGATCTCGGCCGCGATGGAGAAGTTGTCGGAGGAGGAGCAGCTCTCGCTCTATCCCTTGCTGGGAAAGGTCGGCGGAGCGGCGCTCCTCACGGCGCTCGAGGGCGATCTGCAGAGCACCAACGCGGCCCGGCGAGCCGCGGCCCTCGAAGCCCTGTGCCTGTGGCCCGACGCGACCGTGGCCGATGAGCTCAAGGCTCTCGCGACGGATGCGACCCACGATGCAGACCGCGACATGACCTTCCGCGCGTTCGTCCGCGTCGGCGCACTCCGCGACAAGCGGCCCGAGAAGGAGCGCTTCGAGCGGCTCCAGCAGGCGATGGCGCTCGCCAAGACGCCCGAAGAGCAGAAGACCGTGCTCCGTGCATGCCGCCAGGTGTACCTCGTGGAATCCCTGCGGTTCGCGCTGCCCTTCCTCGATCAGCCGGACTTCCAACAGCTCGCGTGCGAGACGATCGTCGAGCTGGCCCACCACCGCGAGGTCCGCGAGCCGAATAAGGCGGAGTTCGACCCTGCCCTCGACCGCGTCCGCGAGTTGAGCACCGACGAGGTGGTGAAGCAGCGGGCTCAGATCTACAAAGCCGGTCAGACCTGGCTCCGCCCGCAACGGCCGCCGCAGAAGTTCGACGCCGCGGCCGCCCGCGTGCTGCAGGCGTCCGCGGAAGAGGAGGCGAAGGAGCAAGCCGAAGAGGCCGCCCGGCGGGATATGGTCCGCGGCCTCAGCGTCGCGGCGGGCCTGCTGGTTTTGGCGGCGATCGTCTTCGTCTCGCTCTATAAGCGCACTGGCTCGTAACACGCCGCCTCCTGTTGCGGGCCCGCGCCATTTGCCAGAATGATGAAGAACGCTTGACGATCACCATGACCCACCAGTGAGGCCGCGCCGTGATTGTCGCTGCCGCGCGTGAGACGTTTCCAGGCGAACGACGCGTGGCCTTGATCCCCCCCGGCGTCGCCCGGTTGATCAAGGCCGGTTGCGAGGTCTTCATCGAAGCCCAGGCAGGGCTGGCCGCGGGGTTTTCCGACGCCGACTATCGCGAGGCGGGCGCCAAGATCGTCAGCTCCCGCGACGAGGCCTTTGCCGCCGACGTCGTCTTCGTCGTCCGCACGCTGGGGGCCAATCCGGCCGCGGCCGCCGCCGACCTCGAGCTCTTCCACCCGAAGCTCTCCGTCATCGGCATGTGCGACCCGCTCGGCGCGCCGGGCCTCTTCGAGGAAGCGGCCGCGACCGGCGCCGCGGTCTTCGCCCTCGACCTCCTGCCGCCGATCGCGCGGGCCCGGAGCATGGATGTCCTCTCCTCGATGGCCACGCTCAGCGGCTATCGAGCCGTGCTGCTTGCCGCCCTCGAGCTGCCGCGGATCATGCCGATGCTCACCACGGCGGCCGGCACGCTGACGGCCGCGAAGGTCCTCGTGCTCGGGGCCGGCGTCGCGGGCTTGCAGGCGATCGCCACCGCCCGGCGGCTCGGCGGCGCCGTCCAGGGCTATGACCAGCGACCCGTGGCCCGCGAGCAGATGGAAAGCCTGGGGGCAAAGTTCCTCGCGCTGCCGCTCGCAGCCGGCGGTGCCGAGGACGAAGCCTTCTATCAGAAGCTGCGCGAACTGCTCGGCGATGTGATCGCACCGTGTGACGTGGTGATCTGCACGGCCGCGATCCCCGGGAAGAAGTCGCCGCTCATCACCAAGGCGGCGATAGAGCGAATGCAGCCGGGGGCCGTGGTCGTCGATCTCGCGGAGCAGGGGGGCAACTGCGAGCTGACGGTGGCCGACCGGCGGACCGTGCATCAAGGGGTAACGATTCTCGGGCCGACGAATCTGCCGTCCGAGGTGCCGCGCGACGCGAGCCAGATGCTCTCGAACAACTATCTGAACTTCTTCCAGCACCTGGGGAAAAGCGGCCAGCTCACGATCGACGAGCAGGACGAGATCGCTCAGGGGACGCTCGTCACGCACCACGGCCAGATCGTGAATCGGCGGATCGTGGACTTGCTGGCCGGGCCGCCGCTGGAAGCACCGCCCGAAGTCTCGGCGACTCCGACCACCACGCCGAGTTCCGCCGGGGATGCCACCACGGGAGCCACGTCATGAACCAGCCCTGGACCCTTTCGCTTGGCGTCGCGATCCTGTCGCTCGCCTTCGCGGCCGGCTCGGCGTCGAGCCAAGCCGATACGGCGGCCAAGCCGAAGAAAGCCGCCGAGTCGCCGGTGCCGAAGGCCGATGCGGAAATCGCAACGCCGCCCCGCGCGACGCGGCCGCTTCCCCGGACCGCAGCCCAGGAGGCCGCCGCCGCGAAGACCGAGAACCGCCAGGCGATGTTCATCGTCAGCATCACGATCTTCACCCTCGCGGCCTTCGTGGGGTTCGAGATCATCGCCAAGGTCCCGCCGACCTTGCACATGCCCCTTTGCTCTGGGTCGAACGCGATCAGCGGCATCACGGTCGTCGGCTCGATCGTCGTGGCCGGCTCGAGCTTTTACTCTCACGGCGACTGGTCCTGGCTCCGCCTCCTCGCGACGCTGACGGGCATTGTCGCCGTCGCCCTCGCGATTACCAACATCGTCGGCGGCTTTCTGGTGACCCACCGGATGCTGGGCATGCTCAAGGCCCAGGAGCGAGCTGTCTAGAGCGAGTCGTTTAACCCGGAGCCAACGGCGACGGGACTCCTTCGCCGTTGGCTCAGGGTTAAACGAGACATGCGAGCGATACGACCACCCTGCGAGAGTGCACCATGACGAGCGAAGTGATTCTCGAAATCGGCTATCTCGTCGCTGCGGTCTGCTTCATCCTCGGACTGAAGCTGATGTCGCACCCCGCGACCGCGATGCGGGGCAATCTGCTCGCCGCGCTGGGCATGGCCATCGCCCTGTTCGCCACCCTCAGCCATCGCGATGTCGCCGGCTACTGGTTCATCGGCATCGGCCTGATCCTCGGCACGTTGGCGGGCATGTATCTGGCCTGGTCCGTGCCGACGACCGCGATGCCGCAAACCGTCGTCCTGCTCAATGGGCTCGGCGGCGGGGCGTCGGTGATCGTCGGCGGGGCGGAGCTCGTGCTCGGCGAGTCGCACTCGATCGACACACTGCTGGCCGTCGCGGCGACCGGCATCCTCGGCGGCGTCACCTTCTGGGGCAGCCTCGTGGCCTATGCCAAGCTCGCGGAATGGAACGCCTTCAACAAGCCGCTGAGCTTCCCCGGCCAGCAACTGCTGAACATCGCCCTCCTGGCCGGCTGCACCCTCGCCGGCCTCGCCATGTCGGCCCTCGCCGACGCCGACAGGCCGGAGGCCGAGCGGACGAGCCTCCTGCTCTTCGCCGCAATCTATCTCGTGATCGTCTTCGCCTCTAGCGTCCTGGGCTTCACGCTCACGATGCCGATAGGCGGAGCCAACATGCCGGTCGTCATCTCGCTCCTCAACTCCTACTCCGGCCTGGCCGTCGCGGCGACAGGCTTCGTCATCAATAACAACGTCCTCATCATCGCCGGCAGCCTCGTCGGCGCCTCCGGCATCGTCCTCTGCCAGATCATGTGCCGGGCGCTGAACCGCTCGCTGCTGGGCGTGCTGATCGGCGGACAGGAGACGGGCGAGACGAAGGCCGACGACGCCTTCTATGACGGCGTCCGCCAGACCGACGCCGAGAGCATCGCCGTCCTGCTCGCCGAGGCCCAGCGGGTCGTGATCGTGCCCGGCTACGGCATGGCGGTCGCCCAGGGCCAGCACGCGGTCAAGGAGCTCACGCGATTGCTCGAAGCCCGCGGAGCGACGGTCGAGTTCGCGATCCATCCCGTCGCCGGCCGCATGCCGGGCCACATGACCGTGCTTCTGGCCGAGGCCGATATTCCCTACGACCAGCAGAAGGAAATGGACGCGATCAACCCGACCTTCCCGCAGGTGGACGTGGCGATCGTGATCGGGGCCAACGACGTGGTGAACCCAATCGCCCGCACCGATCCGCAGAGCCCGATCGCGGGCCTGCCGATCCTCGACGTCGACAAGGCGGCCAGCGTGGTGGTCATCAAGCGGAGCCTCAGCCCCGGCTTCGCGAACATCCCGAACCCCCTCTTCGCCCTGCCGCAAACGATGATGTACTTCGCCGACGCGAAGCAAGGAGTGCTGGATATTGTCACCGCCCTGAAGCAGGTGTGAACGTCGCACAGGCGAGCCGCCCGTGCTACGGGGGCGGCAGCGGCGACTCGACGGCTCGCCGGCAAAGCTCCGTCAGGTCATCCTCCAGCGTGCCGGTCACGAAAACGAGCTCGTCGAAATCGGCCGGCGGGAAGTCGCGCGGGGCCCGCACCAGCGGCGCGTCGAGCTTCTCGCCGGTGTTGAAGATGCCGAGCCAGACGTCGGCCGTCTTCGTCAGCACGAGCTCGAACTCCGTGCTCGGCAAGTCGTCGTCGGTGTGATTGAGCATCTGGCCGTAGAGAAACGCGACCCGGCCGTCGCCGAGCTCGACGACGAACATCGCCCCTTCCCCCCGGCCGGTGTCGAGCTCGATCGCCCGGCGGCACTGGAACTGCTCGATCTCGACCTGCGGGCTGGCGAGGATCTCCCGCTCGCGCTCCTCGAGTTCCGCCTGAGCCCACTGGCCTTGGAAATACTGGTAGATCGAGACGCCGAGGATTGCGACCGCCCCCAGGATCACCGGCAAGTAGATCCAGCCCGAGCCCCCCTTGGCCCACACGGGCAGGAGGATGACCGCGAGCGCCATCCCGACGAAGACCGCCCGCCACAAGAGATCGAGCAGCGAAAGGGCGTCGGCGAGCTCGGAGAACTCGCGCAGCTTCGCCCGCTCGCGCTCGTTCATCGTTCGGGTATAGCGCCGATACATACGAGGCCGCGGGCCTACGGCTCCTTCTGCTCGGCGAGGGTCTTCTGGAAGGCCTTCTCCTTCAACTCGACATAGGCCTTATACCCCTCGGGATCGACGAACGGATTCTTCTCGCCCCCGAGCCGCTCGACCTTGGCGAGCATGCCATAGTACTCGCCGTGGGCCCCGAGGAAGACGTCGCAGGGGAGCGATTTGAGAATCTGAAAGGTCTTCGCGAAGTCGGCGGCGATCTCGGGATAGTCCTGGTTGCCGACCAGCCGGTAGCCCGCGTTCACGTTGGGGCTGCCGATGACGACGACGAGCAGATCCTTCTCTCCCTCGCGGACTTTCCAGGTCCAGGTCGTGCAGCCGCGGGTGTGGCCGGGGGTCCGCCGGGCGACGAGGGTCGTGCCGCCGAGCTTCACTTCGTCGCCGTCGTCGAGCACCCGATCGACCTCGCACGGCTTCCAGCGGCTCTCCTTGTAGAGGTACTGCCCGACGCCGCCGGCGGCCATGACGGCATGATCGCCGCGCATCACGCAGACCTTCGCCCCGGTCAGCTCCTTCATCGTCGCATGGCCGGCGACGTGGTCGGAATGGGCGTGGCTGGCCAGCAGGAACTTGATCTCCTTGAGCGGGACGCCGAGCTTCTCGATCGCCCCGCGGATCAGCGGCACCGTCTCCTCGAAGCCGGTGTTGATGAGGATGTGCCCCTCCGGCGTCTTGATGAGATAGGCCGCCAGGTCCTTCGAGCCGACGTAATAGACATTGCCGGCCACCTTGTGCGGCGGAAAGGCCTCATCGGCCACGAGGACGCCGGACCCGGCAAGCAGTGTGGCGGCGAAGGTGAATAGTCGGAACATGGGCGATCCGGTGAGAGTTCAGCGTGCCTTTGTAGCACAGAATCGGCCAGGGCGAATCGGCGCACCGGCGGCCCCTCACGTTGCCGCGGGGACGAAGCGAAACACGAGCCGCGGGGCCCGCTTCCGCGTGATCGCCGCGGCGACCTCGCTTCGCAGCCAACCGCCGGCCCGGTCGAGGGCCGCAGCCACCTCCTCGGCGGTGAGTTCGACGTCGGGCAGCAGCGGCGCGACTTGCACGAGGAGCTGCGCCGCGTCCGCGGTCGGCGTCACGCTGACGATCGTCAGGGACTGGAGCACCTCGTCGCCGCACTCGCCGCCAAAGATCTGGCTGAGCGTGTCGGCAATCTGCGCGCAGAGCTGCTGCGACTTGCGGCCGCCTCGGGTGGGAGAGCGTTCCTTCTGGAAGAAAGTGCGGGGATCCGCGCCGTCATCAGGGTCGGCGGCGGCGCGGTAACGGGATGAACGATCGGACTGCTTCTTGGATGTCATATTGGTGTCATGAAGATCGCGGCGCACTGCGATCCAGATGGACCGCGGGCACAGCGCGAGAATGCGGGTGAGAAGGCGGAAGCGACCACGCGACCGTCGGGCTTGTCCCGGCGGGGCGATCACTGATTGGCTACAGCCAAAGCGCCAGCGCAGACCATCCTCTCCGCCTTTGGCGAGGCGGGGCTTAGCCCCGCCTCGCCAAAGGCGGAGCGGGATGATGGGATGGCCGCTGTGTAGCTAATCAGTGATCGCCCCGTGGGGACAAGCCCCACGGTCGCGTCACAGCACAAAACGGCTCAGAGAAACCAAAGGCAGCGGGTTCGTGCGCATGGCTGAGCCTCCGAAGAAGTGTTTACCGCATAGAGCACCAACCGCCTACCGAGGTTCGGCCGGAATATCGACCCACCGCCGCTCCGCGTGCGAGCGGAGCGTCGCGTCGGCGACGATCTGGGCTCGCAGGCCGTCGTAGAAGCTCGGCACCGCCTCGCGGCCTTCGCAGATCGCCGAGATGAACTCCCACATCAGGTCGTAGCGGAAGACCGTCGCCGGCTTCCCCTCGGCCGGGTCGCGGGGGCTGCCGCCGGGCTTGAGGAATTCGGCTGGCACCGCGACCGGGGCGAGGTCCTGGCCGGTCTTGCCGAGCAGGATCGTGTTGGGCTCGTGCAGCCGATAGACGGCCGACCCCTCCGAGCCGTTGATCTCGGCCCATTCGTGCCCGAAGCCGTCGCGGTGGTAACCCTTCGCCAGCGTCGTCCCCTCCCACACGCCGGTCGCCCCGCTCTCGAACTCGGCGATCAGGCTCGACCAATCGTCCACGTCGCTCGGCTTGCAATCCTTCCCGTCCACGGTCTTCGTCCGCGGTGCGAAGCGGGCGACCGCCCCGCAGAGGGTCTTGATCGGGCCGAGGAGGTCGATCGCGAAGTCGATGCGGTGGATCGTCATGTCGAACAGGTCGCCCGCGCCGGCCGTCTCCTTATATTGCCGCCAGCCCCAACTCGTCTCCGGCCAATCGAGAAACCGCTGGCTGCGGAAGTGCCGCGGGCTGCCGAGGGCCCCGCTCGTGAGCAGGTGCCGCAGATACCGCATGCTGGGGGCGAAGCGGTAGGTGAACGCGGTCATGTGGACCGTCTTATGGTCGCGGGCCGCGCGGTACATCTCGCGGACCTCGTCGGCGTTGAGCCCGAGCGGCTTCTCGGCCATCGCATGCTTGCCATTCTTCGCGGCGGCCAGCGCGATCGCTTTGTGCGTGTAGTTCGGAGTGGCGATGATGATCGCATCGACGCCCGGGTCCGCGCAGAGCTCCTCGAAGTTGGTGGTCACTCGCTCGATGCCCCAGTCGGTCTTCCGTTTTTCGAGGAGCTTCGGATCGGCGTCGCACACGGCGACCAGGCGGGCCCGCGAGTCGAGGCGGATGCCGGGGACGTGGTGATAATCGCTGACGGCGCCCGCCCCGATGATCGCGACATTGACGGGCCGGGCGGAGGAATAAGCAGGCATGTGGAACCGCGGGTTGAGGGGAAGCGAGGTAACTTACTGTCCCTGCCGCGCGCGGGCAATGCGGCGGGCAGACTCTCAGCGTTCGATGCCATGGGCACCTCCTCTTTCCACTAGATGATGAGCCTCCAGAGGCCGCCGGCGGCGGGATACCGATCCGGCGGACCCACGTTTTGGACATAAAGCGGGAGCGCCAGGCGAGGAAGCCATCGCAGGCCGAGCGCCGCACCGGCCGCGCCCTGACGAAGAACGGTACGCGCAGCTTACGGCCGCTCAAGGACTTACGGCGTCTCATGCGACGGGACGGCGAGACAACTGCCACCTCCTGTCGCTCGCTTGGCGTGGGCGCCGGGGTCAGGAGCTCGGCTGGCATCAAGCCAGGCGAGCGGAGGGCCCCGTCGTCGCAACCTGCACTCTGCGGGGCTATTCGGCTATCGCCTCTGACCCCGCCACGCTCGGCCTCCTGCTCCGCCTCCCGTCGCTCGATGTAGAGGTTCAGCCCGTCGAGCACCAGCGCGATCCGCTCCGCCGCCGCGAGGACTCGCAGCCGTGCCTGGCCCGGACGCGTTGTCGTATGCTCGCTCCCGCCACGAGCGGTCTCCGTCCGCACCGTTGTGGTCAGGGGCGCGTTCCATCCCTCCTGGGCCGCCCAAGCCAGCCGCCGGAGCCGCTCATCTTCCTCCAGCAGTTGGTCGAGCGTCATCCGCTTCCAGACCGCGAGTTCCCGGGCCAAGCGATCCCGCACGACCTCCACGATGTTCTTCACGGTCCGCACGGAAAGACCAACCCGCCGGGCGATGCGCTGAACCGGCTCGCCGAACGTGGCGGCATGGAAAATCTGCCGATCGCGCAGCGTGGGGCCGAACTCGGCGAGCTTCGTCGCGCGGAGGATCTGGAGTTCGGCTTGCATGGGAAGGCTCCCGGCGCGCATAATGAGCGCACGTGCGATCAGTGTACACCCGGACCCACAGGAAGACAAGGGGCAGATCGCGCTGGAGCGATGCCGTTGAAGCTCGTTCGACGCAAAGCGGAACGAACGCTGGGCCGATCAGCGCTGCGAGCATCCAGAGCAGGACGGCCAGGCAGAGAGGGTGGAGGGGTTTCCAGGCAGGCTCATTCACCGTGTCGCCGTCTTGCTGGGAGTGGATGGCTGGCTACTTCCCACGGTTACGCCGCGCAGCCAGCCACCGAATACGGCAAAAGTGGCTTCCGTGTCGGTGATGCCTCCCATTTGCATCCGTAAGTCGCGAAACGGGTCTGCGGAGCGGGCCACCACTCCCCAATGCTGCCCGCCTTTGCCGTTGATCGGAGTGAATCCATAAGGCTGCTCGGATACGCCCCACCGTGCCCGCGCAAACCATCCCGCCCCTGACGCCACGAGCACCAGGGCCACAAATGCGACCAGTCGGAAGCATTTCCAAGAAGCCATGCGCGTTCTACGCAGGCGACAGCGGAGGAGTTTCCAGACATTGTCGAATGCCGGTTATCGCTGCCGTCGCTGACAATCCGCACCACGCGGCCCTACCCCGGACCGTGCCCGTAGAGATGTTGGATGGGCGTGACATGGCCCCAGGCGATGTCGTCGATCTCGGCGCCAACGGCGGCGGCGATTCGCTGCCGCTCGCTGGGGCTCGGGGTCCAGCGGCCGAGGAGGATCGCCTCGACGCGGCCTTGGTCCAGGCCCGAGCGCTCGACGAGCTGGTCGAGCGAGAGGGACTGGGCCCGGCAGAGATCGGCGACGCTGCGTGGCATAAGTAGTAGGCACACTCCGTGTGCCGTAAGGGGACGGCACACGGAGTGTGCCTGCTACGTTCAGAAGTTCTCCCTCAGTCCATGACGGTGGTAACGCACGTTGCGGGGATTCATCGTGTGGCCGAAGCTCACCTCCGCCATCGGCACGCCAAATGCCGCGGCGATCCGCTCGCGGTCGGCGGGCGTCGGGGTCCAGCGCCCCTCGGCAATCGCCGCCACGCGGTCCGCCGGCAGCCCCGCCCTCTCGGCGAGCTCCTCGATCGAGAGGCCGGTCTCCTCCAACAAATGCTCCACCGTTCGCATGGCCTGAGTATCGGCTGATTGGGCTGCATTTTCAACGTGCGATTCACGCTGGAGATTTCGCGCAGCGAAGGGTATGCTGAAGCGTCCATCCATCGTTCGGGGGGAACTCTTCCATGGTCCAGTTGGTTCGCTGGGGTTTGTTCGCGCTGCTTCTGATCGCGGCTACGCAGGCGGCCGCGCAGCAGCAGGTGACGCAAGTCGATGCTTCCGGCAAGATCCTCGAGATCGCGCCCAATCTGATCACGGTCAAGACGATCGCCAATCAGGTCATCTATGGGAGCCTCGATCCCGCGCGGAAGGAGGGGATGGTCCAAATCCAGGGCATGCCGAACCTCGTCGTCGAGGTGAACGGGGAGCTTAGTGTGGGCGACCTCCAAAGGGGCGCGATCGTGCGGTTTACCATCGAGCTCGACATGCGGAAGCAGGTCGGAGAGGTCTCGCAGGTCGCCGTGCTCGGCATGGTCGAGCCGCCGAATGTCTCGCTGGGCATGATCCCCGAGGGGGGCGAGGATCTGGGAAAGAAGAAGCCGACCTCCGGCAAGTTCATCGTCGTCGGACGCATCGAATCGGCTCGGGCCGGATACCTCGAGGTCGAGTTTCCCGGCGGGAAGCAAAAGGCCAAGCTCGCGGCCGAAACGACGGTTCAACTCACGGCCAGCGACCTGACCTTCGCCCGGCCGGGCGACGACATCCGCATCGAGGGGGGTTACATCGCGCTGCCGCGGGTGCATGTCTTCAAGGCGACCATTACCAGGGCGAAGACCGAGAAGAAGCCCGTCGGCCGGACGCCGCCCGCGGTGAGCAAGTCGCCTGCGACGACGAAAAAGCCCCGCGGGGACGACGAGAAGCCCGACGGCTTTGGCGTGGGCGACCCGCGGGCCGATGCTCCTCCAGCGGCGGCGGTGGCCGGCGAGACGGTGCGGCCCAAGGAAAAGGGGAAAGTTCTGAAGGTCAATTAGGCGTGCGCGTGGGACAGGAGGCGTGAGTCGCGTTTCCCCCTTGGTTCTGTGGGTGGAGGAATCGAATGCGATCGCAGACAGGGATTTTTTGTCTGGCATGCGGTTTTCTGACTCTCCTGGTGGCGGGCCTGGCCCTCGTGGCGCAGGATGCGACGCCCAAGCTCTCGCTCAAAGATGTCACGACGCGGCTGGAGAGCGCCGGCTCGGCCCGCGTCGATATCGAGCTCAAGGCGGGCCGGACCCTGCTCCGCCTCGAGGTGCTCAAGGTCACGACCAACAAGGAAGGGCTCGCGTCCGCGATCCGGGTCAAGGATCCCGAATCGGGCAAGCCGGTCACGCTGGGCTTCAGCACCATCCGCACGATCACCGTCGATCGCGAGCTCATCTACTCCGCCGCCGCCAGCGAGAAGAAGACCGGCAAGGAGGCCCTGGCCGAGCGCGAGCTCCAGGCGGCCGCCGCGGAGCGCGAAAAATGGGTCGCCCGGGCGCGGGAGCGGAACGTCGAGCCGTGGCCCGAGCTGTCGAAGGAGGAGCACGAGGCCGCGGACGCCGAGGTCCGCGAGACGATCAAGAAGGTGAAGGCGGAGTTTCCCAATCTCCTCCTGTATCAGACAAGCGAGTTTGTCTTCTTGTCGGACATGCCGCGCGAGCAGGTGCTGCCGTATGCGGCGAGCCTCGACAAGATGTTCGACGTGATGTGTCAGATGTACTCCATCCGGAAGGGGACGCCCGTCTGGAAAGGGAAGTGCCTCGTCATCGCCTTCCTGGGGGAGGACGATTTCCACAAGTACGAGCTGATGTTTCACCGCTTTCGGGCCAGCGGGGCGCAGGGCGTCTGCCACAATGGCGAGGACGGCGACGTGATCATGGCGTGCTACCGCGGCGACAGCCCGCAGTATCTCGGCCAGGTGATCGTGCACGAGACCAGCCACGGATTCATGCACCGCTACCGCACCGCGGAGGATCTGCCGCGGTGGGCCAACGAGGGCATGGCCGACCACATCGCCAAGCAGCTCGTGAACTATCCGGACGGAATTCCGCAGGTGCAGCTCCTGGCCATCGAGTTCATGCGGCGCACGGGCTCGATGCAGGGAGTGCTCACGAACATGCGAACCAGCCACGTCCACTATGGGATGGCCGGCCTGATGACGGAGTTCATGCTCAAGACAGACCGGGCGAAGTACGCGGCCTTCGTCAATGGCGTCAAGGAAGGGATGCCGTGGGAAGAGAGCCTCCGCGTGGCGTACAATGCCACGCCGGAGCAACTGGTCGCCGGCTTCGGGAAGTCGATCGGCATTCCGAACCTGCAGCCGTGAGGCGCGGAGCCTCCCGCGGAGTACACTAGGCGCATGCCTACGATCCTCGAACGCATCATCGTTACCAAACGCGACGAAGTCGCGGCCGCCAAAATCGCCCGGCCCGAGCGCGAATTGCGGGCGATGCTCGCTGACGCCCCTCCGGTCCGCGATTTTTTCGCCCCGCTCGCCGGCGGCGGCGAGATCAAGCTCATCGCCGAGGTGAAGAAGGCCAGCCCGTCGAAGGGGATCATCCGGCACGATTTTCACCCCGTCGAGATCGCCAGGATCTACGAGCGGCACGGGGCGAGCTGCCTCAGCGTGCTGACCGATGAGAAATACTTCCACGGCCACCTGCATTACCTGCGGGCGATTCGCGGGGCCGTGAAGCTGCCGGTCCTGCGCAAGGACTTCTTGATCGACTCCTATCAGCTCCTCGAAGCGCGGGTCGCCGGGGCCGATGCGGTGCTGCTCATCGCCGAATGCCTCGACGATTGCCTGCTCCGCTCGCTCCATCAGGAGGCGCTGGAGCTCGGGATGACGCCGCTGGTCGAGTTCTATTCACCGGAAAACCTGCCGCGGGCCCTGGAGGCGGGGGCGAAGCTGATCGGCGTCAACAACCGCGACCTCAAGACCTTCCACACCGACCTGGCCCACACGCTGCGGATGCGGGCGTCGATTCCCGAGGACTGCGTGCTGGTGAGCGAGAGCGGCATCCACGACCGGAGCGACGTCGAGCGGCTCGCGGCGGCGGGCGTGGACGCGATCCTCGTCGGCGAGCGCTTCATGGCCAGCCCCGACATCGGCGACGCCGTCGATGATCTGCTGGGGGCGGCGTAGCACAGGCGGCTCGCCTGTGCTTCCACCGCATTGCAGCCTCTCCCATCCACGTGGTCGTCAGATGGCCGATCAGCCAACGATCCCCACGCCAGAGGCCGTAACGACGACGCCGGAAGACGTTCCGGTGGACTCTCCGCCGCTTACGACCTTGCACCTTTTCCTCTGGACGGCGTGCATAGCGATTGCGACGACCCTCCTCGTGTGGCTCTTCCCTCGCGAACCAGGGAATGAAATGCGGTGGGCGGGCATGCTCCTCTACGGCATCGCAGTCCAAGGAACAGCACTCTTCGTCGCCGCGATCTGGCTTGTGCGCCGGTTCTATTATGGGCTCGAGTTTCCAACGCAGCCGGGACATTGGTTCGCGCTCGCGTTCTTCTGCGCCATGCTGGCCAACGTCGCACTACTTGCGGGGCGTCCTAGCTGGTTTGCGGCCTTCGTCGCGCGCGTTGGCTTCGACTGCATGCTCTTGATTCTCGTCTTTGCGAGCGGGGTCATTGCGCTTCTGGGGACGCGGTTCACGGACGGGCTGTTGTGGCGGATCTGCCTCGCTCTTTACGCGCTCGTGCAGGCTTTGACCGGCACCTCCATCGTCGGCGAGTACCTCATGCCAATTCCCAACGCGTTCGCTTCCGCAGAAGCCTTCCACCGCTGGGTGCTGCCGTGGCAGATAGCGTACTGGCTGGGCCTCATGCTGAATCTGCTCGCGTGCGCCGTCGCCATGGCGGCGGTAACCGCGGATTTCCGGCTCCAAACCCGTCGCGATTGGCTGCACTACGTGGGGTTTGGGTTGATCATGTTTCTCCTCGCGGACGCTGTTTGGCAACTCGTTCAGGTATCCGCAGGAAGCTCCGGTTGATTGAAGTGCCGTCCGTTAAAAATCGGCCTCGCTTGACATATTCCCATATAGGAATATAATCCGCCCATGGCCCGCGCCGCTACGACTTCCGATGCTTTCAACGCCATCGCCGAGCCGCGGCGGCGGCAGATCATCGGGCTGCTCGCCGGCGGCAAGGCGCAGGCGGTGGGCGACCTGGCCGCGCGGCTGCGGATGGCGCAGCCGGCGGTGTCGAAGCACCTCGGCGTGCTCCGCAAGGTCGGCCTGGTGAGCGTCGCCAAAGAGGGCCAGCATCGCCTTTACCGGCTCAATCCGCAGGAGCTCAAGCCCGTGCACGACTGGGTCAAAACGTTCGAGCGATTCTGGACCAGCCAGCTCAGCCGCATCAAGGAGCGGGCCGAGAAAGCCGCCGCCGAGGCCCCCAAACAAGACTCGTAAACAAGGAGCAATGATCATGGCTACTGTCGCCGAAGAGACGATTCAGACGCTGAACCTCGTCCAGGAAACCTCGATCGCCGCCCCCGTCGCGATCGCGTGGGACGCGCTACTCGCGGAGCTTGGCCCGGAGAGCCAGATGCCGGATGGCACGGCCTTTCCGTTTAAGCTCGAGGCCTGGCCGGGCGGACGCTGGTTCCGCGATCTGGGCAATAGCGCCGGCCATCTCTGGGGCCACGTGCAGGTGATCAAGCCGCCGGCGCTTCTGGAAATCATCGGGCCACTCTTTATGTCCTATCCCGCGACGAACTTCATCCAGTACCGCCTCACCGCAGAGGGAGAGGGAACGCGGCTGAAGATGACGCACCGCGCGATAGGGCTGATTCCCGCCGACCATCGCGAAGGGGTGACGGTCGGCTGGCAGCATGGCCTGAAGCGAATCGCGGAAATCGCCGCGCGGATGAAGAAGGAGAAGCGGTAGGCGCGTACGACGTCAAGATGAAGACTTCGCGCGCGGCCCCGTTGAACGGTTCGGGCGGCGCGGCTAGCTTGCGGAATCCGCTGGGAGTGGGGGAGTTTCATTTCCATGGCCGATGGTCCGCGGAGCGCGGGATCGGCGTTCACGAGGAGGCTATTTCATGACGATGCGCAATCTATGGGTGGCGATGAGCGTGGCCCTCTGTGCGGGGCTGGTGATGCTCGCGAGCTTTGCCGCGGAGCCGGCCAAGCCGACCGACCCGAAGGCGGCCGCCGCTCCCGCCGGGCAGCCGGAATTCAAGCTGCCGCCGGGCTGGACCAAGGAAGACCTGGAGGCCTGCATGCTCGCCGGCACGCCGGGCAAGAATCAGGAGGTCCTGCTGCAAGGGGTCGGCGTCTGGACCGGCAAGACCACGATGTTCATGGGCCCCGACGGCCCGCCGATGACGAGCGATTCGAAATCGACCGTCACGAAGATCATGGACGGCCGCTTCACCAAGGTCGATATGGAGGGAGACATGCCGGGCATGGGTCCCTATCACGGCGTCGGCATTTATGGCTACGACAACGTGGCCGGCAAGTTCGTCTCGACCTGGATCGACAACCACAGCACGGGGATCATGACCGGCACCGGCGAGCTCTCGCCCGACGGCAAGACCTTCACCTGGCGGTACAGCTTCAACTGCCCGCTGACGAAGAAGCCGGCGGTGATGCGCGAGGTGGAGACGACGACCGGCTCGAACACGAAGGTCCTGGAGATGTTCGGCCCCGACCCGAAGACCGGGAAGGAATACAAGATGATGCGGGTCGAGATGACGCGGTCGGCGGCGAAGGCCCCTGCGGCGACGTCGGCCGCACCGGCGAAGTAGCAGGCACACTCCGTGTGCCGTGACCGCGAGCCCTGAGCGTCAGCGACGGGAGGATGAACCGGAGTTCACGGCATGGACCTCAACACGCTTCGCGATGCGATCCTGCGAGGTCTGCCGCGAAAGACCCGCTGGTTTCCGCACGATCCGGACTGCTTGGACTTCGCGTTTCCGGGTTACATTCGCCCGGTCAATGAGTTGGGTCCCGGCCTTCAGGGCAGGGGCCCCTGGCCGAACCTGTTCGCCTTTGGAGAATATGATTTCGCTGATGGCGGCGCGGCATACGGCTGGATCTGCATTCGCGAGAAGGATGGAGCGATACTCGACTTCGGCCCGGCGCGAAAGGACGCGATTCGTATCATGAATTCGTCACTTGATGCGTTCATTCGCACGTTTTGCATCCTGGACCGCATTCGGAGTCAGCCGAACCAGGATTGTGACGACATGATGGCACTCCTGCGGAAGACTGATCCGGATGCACCGGCGGACGCCGTGTGGCTTTGAGGCGTCTCCGGGTACGAGAACAACGAGGTTTACTCCGGCGGCAGGTTTGCCGCCGGCTATTCAGAAAGGAAACTCATGTCCCGAGTTCGCGTTCTCGTCGGCACCCGCAAAGGGGCGTTCGTCCTCACCTCAGACGGCCAGCGGAAGAACTGGTCCGTGGACGGCCCGTTCTTCGGCGGGTGGGAGATCTATCACCTCAAAGGCTCGCCGGTCGATCCGAATCGGATCTATGCCTCGCAGTCCACGAGCTGGCATGGGCAGGTGATGCAGCGGTCCGACGATGGCGGCAAGACCTGGAACCCAATCGACAACAAGTTCGAGTACGCCGGGACGCCCGGCACGCATCTCTGGTACGACAACACGCCCCATCCCTGGGAATTCAAGCGGATCTGGCACGTCGAGCCGTCGCTGACCGATCCTGACACCGTCTATGCCGGGGCGGAGGACGCGGCCCTCTTCCGCACCATCGACGGGGGCCAGTCGTGGCAGGAGCTGCCGACCCTGCGCGACCAGCAGGGCTCGCAGTGGATGCCCGGGGCCGGCGGCATGGGCCTGCACACGATCCTCCTCGACCCCGCGAACCCGGGGCGGATCTTTGTCGCGATCTCCGCGGCCGGCACGTTTCGCAGCGATGACGGCGGCCAGTCGTGGCGGCCGGCCAACCGCGGGCTGGTGTCGAGCTTCATGCCCAACCCGACGGCCGAGGTGGGGCACTGCGTCCATCGGATCGCCATGCATCCCTCGCGGCCGGACGTGCTCTACATGCAGAAGCACTGGGACGTGATGCGGAGCGACGACGGCGGCGGAACGTGGCACGAGGTGAGCGGCAACCTGCCGACCGACTTCGGCTTCCCGATCGAGGTCCACGCCCACGAGCCGGAGACGGTCTACGTGGTGCCGATCACGAGCGACGCGCTCCACTACCCGCCGGAGGGGAAGCTCCGCGTCTACCGCAGCCGGACCGGCGGCAACGACTGGGAGCCGCTCACGCGGGGTCTGCCGCAGAGCCACTGCTACGTGAACATCCTCCGCGACGCGACGAGCGTCGATTCGCTCGACCCCTGCGGCGTCTACTTCGGCACGACCGGCGGCCAGGTCTACGCCTCGCCTGACGGCGGCGACCGCTGGATCGAGATCGCCCGCAATCTGCCGGCGGTGGTGAGCATTGAGGCCCAGGTGCTGAACGGGAAACCCCATGCGAAGGCAACGAAGGCACGGAGAGCCAAGGCCGCCCCGAAGCGGAAGCCCGTCGCCAAGAGTGCGAAGAAGAAACCAGCCGCACGGAAAAAGGCGAAGGCCCGATGATCCGCATCGAGCTCCCCTATCACCTCCGCACGCTGGGGAAGATCACCGGCCCGGTGGCGCTCGAGGTCGCCGCGCCGGTGACGCAGCGGCGGGTGCTCGATGCGCTGGAGGCCCAGTACCCGCCCCTCCGCGGGACGATCCGCGACCAGACGACCTTCCTCCGCCGCCCCTTCATGCGTTTCTTCGCGTGCCAGCGAGATCTCTCCAACGACCCGCCCGATACGGAGTTGCCGGCGGAAGTGGCCCGCGGCAAGGAGCCGTTTCTCATCGTCGGGGCGATTGCCGGTGGATAATCAGTCCTGGCCATCCTCGGGATGTCGCGCGTCTTGGCGGTCGATCAGTGGAACAGAGAGCCGCGCCGCCAACTCCTGCGCCGCGTCCGCGAGCATCTGCCGCGCCCCGCGCTCGGTTTGAGGATGCCACCACCGGCCAGCCAGATGCAGGCGTTCGGGGCGATCCTTGATGGCGATGCCGATGAACGCGCTCGCGCCAAACACGCCCCAGTCGGTGCATAGCTCGACGGCCTCGACATCCTTCGCCTGGATCACCTCCATTTGCTGCCGCAACCGATACTCGAGCACGCCCGGCTTGTCGAGGACGAGAATCTCCTGATCCGGCGTCGTCCAGCCGCGCTGCAGAACCCAGCCCAACATCGCCCCGCTGGCGATCCCGAAGATCGAAGCCATGACGGGCACGCCGCGGAGAGGATGGGGCACGAGCAAGTCACATAACCAGAAGATGCCATTCATCACGACTACGAGGGCGCAGGCGCCCCCGATCTCCCACCATCGTCGCCAGCGGTTGGTCTCGCCTTGTGCGGCTTCGATCCGGGTCACGTCCGGCGCGAGCTCAGTGAACTCCAGCGGCGGCCGTTGGCTCGGGTCGGATGTCTGGCTCATTCGGTGCTCCCGCAGAATCAACTGGAAGTCGTGCGACATAGCTCCGCCCGCCGCAGCATCAACTCGCGCTCGCGGGCGTTGCGAGTCAGCCCTGCCGCCCGCTCGAATTCGACCCGGGCCTCGTTGAGGCGGCCGAGCTTGAAGAGGAGGTCGCCGCGGACGCTGAAGAGGAGGTGATAGTTCGCGAGGCTCGGCTCGGTGAGGAGGGCATCGACCAGCGGCAGCGCCTCCGCCGGGCCGGCGGCCATCGAGACGGCGACGGCCCGATTCAGCTCGACGATCGGCGAGGGGGCGATTGTGGCGAGGGCCGCGTAGAGGTCGGCGATGCGGCCCCAGTCGGTGGCGTCGGCGGTCACGGCGCGAGCGTGGCAAGCCGCGATGGCCGCCTGCAGCACATAGACGCCCGGCGGTTCCGGCAACTGCGTGGCCCGGGCAAGGGCGGCGAGCCCGCGGCGGATCAAGAGCTGGTCCCACAAAGCCCGGTTTTGCTCGAGCAGCAAGATCGGCTCCCCATTCTTCCCGACCCGAGCCCGCGCCCGCGAGGCCTGGATCTCCATGAGGGCGACCAGCCCATGCACCTCAGGCTCCTGCGGCGCGAGTTCGGCCAAAATACGCCCGAGCCGCAGGGCGTCGTCGCACAGGCCCGGCCGCATCCAGTCGTCGCCGGCCGTCGCGGTGTAGCCTTCGTTGAAGATTAGATAGATCACCTCCAGCACCGACGCCAGCCGCTCGGCCAGCTCCGGCCCGCGCGGCACCTCGAACGGCACCTCCTTCTCGGCCAGCGTCCGCTTCGCCCGCACGATCCGCTGGGCGATGGTCGGCTCGGCGACGAGGAACGCCCGGGCGATCTCGTCGGTCGTGAGGCCGCCGAGCAGCCGCAGCGTCAGCGCGACGCGGGCCTCGGTCGAGAGGACGGGGTGGCAGGCGGTGAAGATCAGCCGCAGGAGGTCGTCGCCGATGTCGTCGTCGAGCGCGGCCTCGACCGCCTCTTGCTCCGCTGCCGTCTGCTGCTCGGCCTCCAGCCGCCGGGCGAGCTCCTCGTGCTTCCGAGCGAGAAGCTTGTTGCGCCGCAGATGGTCGATCGCCCGCCGCTTGGCCGCGGCCATGAGCCACGCAGCCGGGTTCTGGGGAATGCCCGCCGCCGGCCACTGCTCAAGGGCGGTCACCAGGGCATCCTGGGCCAGCTCCTCGGCTAGGCCGACATCGCGCACCATCCGCGCCAGCCCCGCGATCAGCCGGGCCGCCTCGATCCGCCAGACTGCCTCGATGGTCCGCTGCGTTTCGGTCTCGCTCATGACCGATCAGAGCATCCACCGCCGGGCCGGGTCAAGCGAGGGACAAATCGGACTACAATCCGGGAATGACTTCCGAGATTCAAAACGCAATTCCGCACCGGCCGCCGATGCTGCTGGTCGATGAGATCGTCGAGCGGAGCGACGACCGCATCCTCTGCCGCAAGACCTTTCGGCCGGACGAGTTCTTCTTCCAAGGCCACTACCCCGGCTTCCCGCTCGTGCCGGGCGTGATTCTCTGCGAGGCGGGGATGCAGGCGGGGGCGATTCTGCTGGCCAAGTACGCAGTCGAGGGAGCGGGCGTACCGGTCGCGACGCGGCTCAACGAGGTGAAGTTCAAGCAGATGGTCCGGCCCGGCGACACGATCGAGATGGAGGTGACGCTGAACGAACGGGTGCAGCACGCCTTTTTTCTCGCGGCGAAGATCACAGTCGCCGGCAAGCTCGCCGTGCGGTTCGATTTCGGGTGCGCGATGGCCAAAGTGCAATGAACGAGATGCAATGAGCGAGCCCGCATCACAGCCCGATTCGTCCGCGGCGGATGCCCTCAGCCTCTGGCATGTACTCTGGGCGATTCCGGGTGGCGGACTTCTCTATGTCCTGGCGATGCTTGTTCTCATGAGTTCCGTGCCGCGCGTCGCGGAAGGGGGCCGGCAGATCGTGGACTGGCCCTGGCAGCTCTATGCCTCGCTGCCCAGCATCGTGGCGGGCGTCGTGGGGCTGGCGACGATTCTGCTAGCCGTTCGTTCGATGCACCTGCGAATGGGGCTTCTCCTGGTCTTCGCCGCCACCCTTGCGGCGGTATCCCTCTTCGGAATCGAGCTCCTGCGGCGGGACTTCATCGGCAAGCTGTAGCCGCGAGCCATCGCCCCTTGTGACATCGCCGTTACGCGGGAAATGCCGCGAATTCGCGATAATGCTGGCGGGCAGGCTGGAAAGGCTGCCCACGGGGCAGAACTTTTTGGCTCCCCGCCGCGTCGAAGTGATAGTAGGCCCTACGCTCTTCGGAGGATCGGAACATGTTGGTGCAATGGCTGCGTACGTTGTCGCTCGGACTCTGCGTCGTCGCGGGCGGGTTTCCAGTCGCCACTCTCCTCGCCGAGGATCAACCGAAGCCGGAAGAGAAGATCGCCGCCCCGCAACAGGCCGGCCCGCCGAAGATTCAGGTCGCCATTCTGCTCGACACGAGCAACAGCATGGATGGGCTGATCGCTCAGGCCAAATCGCAGCTCTGGAAGATCGTGAACGAGTTCGCGACCGTCAAGCAGAACGGCAAAGCCCCGAAGGTCGAGGTCGCCCTCTATGAATATGGCAAGCAGTCGCTGCCGGCCCAGGAGCACTTCCTGCGGATGGTCGTGCCGCTGACCGAGGACCTCGACAAGGTCTCCGAGGAGCTCTTCAAGCTCACGACGAACGGCGGCGAGGAGTACTGCGGGGCGGTGATCGAGAAGGCGGTCGCGAGCCTCCAGTGGAGCAACAACCCCAAGGACCTCAAGTGCATCTTCATCGCCGGCAACGAGGCCTTCACGCAGGGTCCGATCGACTTCCGCAAGTCGTGCAAGGCCGCGGCCGATAAGGGGATCACGGTCAGCACGATCTTCTGCGGCAACACCGACGAGGGCGTGCGGACGATGTGGCTCGAGGGCTCGAAGCTGGCCGACGGCTCGTACATGAGCATCAACCAGAACGAGGTCCTCCCGGCGATCGCCGCGCCGCAGGACAAGGAGCTCGAGAAGCTGAGCGGCGACCTGAACAAGACCTACATTCCCTACGGCAAGGCGGAAGCCCGGCTCGCGGCGAAGGATCGGCAGATCGCCCAGGATGCCAACGCCGCCGGCGCTCAGCCGGGCGCGGCGCAGCAGCGGGCAGGCGTAAAGGCGTCTGGCCTTTACAGCAATGCCCACTGGGACCTGGTGGACGCCCTCCGCGAGAAGCTCGTGAAGCTCGAGGACGTGAAGGAGGAGGATCTGCCGGACGAGCTCAAGAAGCTCACGCCCGCCGAGCGGAAGGCCCTCGTCGAGAAGATGCAGGCCCAGCGGCTGGAGCTGCAAGGCCAGATCAAGAAGCTCAACACGGCCCGCGAGGAGCACGTGAACAACGAGCTCAAGAAGCTCCGCGCGGACAAGACCGGCACGCTCGACAAGGTGATCAGCGAAGCCGCCCGCAAGCAAGCGGAAGCGAAGGGCTTCCAGTACGTAAAGTAGTCCGGTCACTCCGTGACCGGACGCGAAGCTGAAGGCCGCTCGTCTTACGAATACGGGCGTCGATTCGCTTTCAGTGATTTACCCTGTTTCGGTAGAGGCGCTAATCCCGCCGCGCGTCCAGTCACGGAGTGACTGGACTACTTTTCGCCGACGGGGCGGAGCGGGCTTTGGGCGAGGCGGAATTTCTTCTCGCCCGAGTTGAAGAAGCGGACCGTGGCCTGGCGTTTCATGCCGTTGCCGCTGAGCGCGACAATCTGCCCCGCGCCGTACTCGGGGTGGTTCACGACCATCCCATGCCGGAAGAGATCGACCGGCGTGGGCGACGAATCCGTCGCGGCGGGGCCCAGCAAATCGGCCGCCGTCATGATCTTGGCCGCCGGCGTCGTCACGGGAGCCTTCGGCAGCGGCGACGCGGCGGGCGAGGGCGTCTCCAACTGGCTCGGATCGAACGACTCGTCCCCCGAGCTCTCCCCACTCCCAACTCCCCACTCCCCACTCGTCTCTTCCTGCCGCCAGGATTCGTCCGGCGACTCCTGCACCTCCTCACCCCCGCGCGGCAGTGCCGCCGCTAGTTGCTGCAGCTCCATCTCTTCGCGCGGCAGCTCCATCAGGAACTGGCTCGGTACCACATATCGCCGCTGCCCGCGGAAGTCGCGGGCGGCCGCGAGGCTGAGTTGCAACTCCTGCTCGGCCCGCGTCATCGCGACGAAGAGGAGCCGCCGCTCTTCCTCGATCTCGTCCTCGTTGTGCCGAGCCCGTTCGTGGGGAATCAGGCCCTGCTCGACGGCCGTGACGAAGACCACCGGGAACTCGAGCCCCTTGGCGGCGTGGATCGTCATGAGCATCACCCGATCGTTCGTGCCGTCCACCTCGTCCAGATCCGTGGCCAACGCGGTTCGTTCCAGGAACTGCTCGAGCGTCCCGTCCTCCGGGTGCGTCAGGTCGAACTCGCGGGCGTCCGTGAGCATTTCCTCCAGGTTCGCCAGCCGCTCCTGGTCCTGCGGGTCTTCGGAATCCTTGAGTTGCTTCAGATAGCCGGTGTCCTGCAGCACGACGCCGATCAGCTCCTCCAGCGGCGAATGGGCCCAGAGGCAGAGCTTGTCATACATGGAGACGAACTTCGCGACCGCGACCGCCGACCGCTTCGCGAGGTCCGGCACGAGCCCCGCCTGCCGCGCCGCGTCGAGCAGCGAAAGCCGTCGCTCGCCCGCATAGGCCCGCAGCCGCTTGATCGTCGAGTCGCCGATGCCGCGGGCGGGCACGTTGATGATCCGTTCGAGGGCCGCGTCATCCCGCGGGTTGTTGATCAGATACAAGAAGGCGAGGACGTCCTTGATCTCCTGCCGCTGGAAGAAGGACATGCCGCCGACGATCTGGTACGGCAGGCCGTGGTCGCGGAAGGCATTCTCAAACGACCGCGAGAGGGCGTTCACGCGGTAGAAGACGGCGAAGTCCCGCGGCCGTCGCCGCCCCGCCTGAATCTCGACCACGATCCGCCGGGCGATGCTGTCGGCCTCCTCGTGATGGTTCGGATAGACGACGAGCTTCACCGGGCTGCCGCGGTCGTTCTCCGTGTAGATGTCCTTCTTCTTCCGCCGCTTGTTGTGGGCGATGAGCTGCCCCGCCGCCCGCACGATGTGCTGCGTGCTGCGATAGTTCCGCTCCAGCCGCACGACGCGGACCTGCGGATAGTCGTGCTCGAACTCGAGGATGTTCTTCAGGTCCGCCCCGCGCCAGCCGTAGATCGCCTGGTCGGGATCGCCGGTTACCGCGAGGTTCGGGTGGTCGATCGACAGGGCCCGCACGATCGCGTACTGGGCGAGGTTCGTGTCCTGATACTCGTCCACGAGGATGTAGCGGAACCGCTCGTCGAGCTCGGCCCGCACCTCGGGGTGCTCGCGGAGCAGGCGGGCGATGTGCATCAAGAGGTCGTCGAAATCGACGGCGTTCGAGGCAAGAAGCCGCTGCTGATAGAGCGGGTAAAGCTCCTTGGTGATCGGCCCGGCGCTGCCGTGAGCGGCGTACGCGGCCGGCGGGATCAACTCGTTCTTCGCCCGCGAGATCTCATGGGCGACCGCGTCGGGCGAGGTGTGGGTCAGCTCCTTGCCGGACTCCTGGATGACCCGCTTGAGCGTCCGCTCGCTGTCGGACATGTCGTAGATCGTGAAGTTCTCGGCGAGGCCGACCAGCGGGGCGTATTGACGGAGCAGCCGGGCACAAAAGCGATGGAACGTGCTCAGCCAGACCTTCTTGCCGGGCGCGAGCCGCTCGAGCCGCATCCGCATCTCGTCGGCCGCCTTGTTCGTGAAGGTCAAGGCGACGATGTTCCGCGGGGCGACGCCTTGCTCCATCAGGTACGCGATCCGATGCGTCACCACCCGCGTCTTGCCGCTGCCCGGCCCGGCGAGGATCAGCAGGGGGCCATCGACATGCGTCACCGCCTCGCGCTGGGCGTCGGTCAGGCTGGAAAGGAGGTCCGTACTCATCGCTTCGTCCGTGGGAATCATACGCACAGCTTAGCAGAGGTTCGCCGAGGCGGTGGTTGCGGTTAGAGCCGCATGCGGGACCCGAAGACATGTCGGAGAACCAACGGATGCGTGCTATAGTGGAGGCCAGAGGTGTCCTTATGCAGCACGACGTCGCGGCCACGCTGATCAATGGGGTTTTCGTCCCCGAACAGCCCGTATCGCTGCCCGAAGGGAGCCGCGTGCAATTGACGATCGCCGACGTGCAGCGGCCCAGGAGCGATCAGGGCGTGGCGGCAGCGGATGATCTGGCCGATTCACCGCTGGCGCAGGAGGTTCTGGCGACCACGAAGCGCATCTTCGGCGACCAAGTCGGAATCAAATGGTCGAGCGACGCCGAGTATCCGTCGGAGCGAAACGCGGTCTTCGTGGTCCACACCACGGAGGCTGGCGAAGCGGTCCGCGAGAAGGAGCGTCAGTGGATTCGCGAAACGCGGGAAGCGGCAGCGGCCTGGCCCTCCTTTAGCCTGTTGATCCGAGTGGACTGATGGCGCCGGAAGCCTTCGTGCACTTTGCAAGCCAGTTGACGGTGCGGCCGACCGCCGGTCCCGCCGCCTTTCGCAGTGCGGTGTCACGGGCATACTACGGCGCATACCACCGAGCGCGGCAACTGCTGGAAGCGCTGGGCATTCGTTGCACTACGGGGAAGAGCAACGAGCACATGTATTTGCAGCGACTCTTGCAGGGCTCGAGCGTGGCGGAGGCGGTTGAAGTTGGGCGTTTGCTCGGCAACTTGCTGGAGAACCGCCGCGATGCCGACTACGAACTCGCCGAAGCGTCCGCCGAAACGATCGGGCTTGCCAAGGCCTGTTCGGAACGTGCCCACGACTTGCTTGTCCTGATCGCTCAATGCGAGCAGCCGACCTTGGCGGCGGCAATCAAGCAGGGCGTCCTGGCCTACAAGGGGCGAACGAACGACCCGTAGCGCGTCATGGAGGAGGGGATAGGGCTGCCATTACAACCCCTACGACCGCTTCCTGCATCCCTCCGATTTCCCTTCCGGCTTGTTTCCGCGTGCGCGCCGGCTCAAGCTACAGTTGAGCACTGAGTGTTGCATTTGGCCCCCACCGGGTTCGATCTTCGAGGAGCTTTTGCGATGACGCTGACGCTGGAACTGGTCTCTTTTGCCGCCGCGCTCTCGACGATGGTCCCGCCCGGCGAGCTGGTCGAAAATCATGCCCACCCCTATCACTGGGGCCAGCCGGTGATTCGCCGCTTCGAGCGGCGGCCGGAGGACGACGATCGCCGCCTGGCTTGGGAGGCGTACGTCCAGGAGCTCGACAACCTGTGGAAGGCGTATCGCGCCGCCGGCAGCACGCCGCGGGCGTGGCTCGAATATCGCGAGGCGGTGAGCGAGGCTAAGCGGCGGTATGTCTTCGATGACATCTATCTGGCTCCGGTCCTGCCGGTGCCCGGCACCGACCCGCTCGAGCGGCTCGCTCCGGCCGGCAAGCTCTTCCCCTACACGCCGATGATCCCGCAGCCGCCGGTCATCCTGTCGCTGGAGAACGAGAAGCCGAAATCGGCCATGCAGCCGGCGATCCTGCTGCACACGCGGCCGGCCACCGTGCCGATCCCGTCGAACCCGATTCCGCCGTCGCGGCCGTAAGGTCGTAGCAGAGCGATAATCACCGCGAATCCTGAAGCCCGGCAGGCGAGCCTTCGTCTGCCGGGCTTTTTCGTGTTCCCGCCCGGTTCGGGGATGAAAGCGGATTCGCGGCAAATTGTCTCCGTCGCATCAGCCGTAACCTACGCTTGCGTGCGGAGAAGTTCAGCGGGCACCCGTGCCGGAGCACGATCGTGGCAGGCGGAATCGACATTACGCTGGGAATCCTGACGCGGACCAAGAACGAGGCGGCCTTGCCGGTTCTCGTCGCGGCCCTCGACGGGGGCGATCCGCAGTTCGCGCCGGCCGCCTTCGACGCCCTGCTCGCCCGCCGCGGAGCAGCCCTCGAGGAACTGCTCGCCCGCTGGCCGCTGTTCGGCGATGCCCGCAAGGATAAGATCGTCGAGCACATCGGCCGCTTCGGCTCCGTGCTGCGGGCCGCGATCGCCGGCCATGACGCCGCGCTGGCCCAGGCTGCCTGCGACGCGGTGATTCGGGCCCGCGAATATGACCTGACGAGCGTGCTGGCCGCCGCGGCCGAGACCGAGGCGAACACGAACGCCCCGCTGGCCGCCGCCACGCTCCTGACGCTCACCGACGCGCTCTGCAAGGAGCTCGCCGTGACGCGCGACCGCCGCCGCCGCGACCCCCACCTGATTCGCACGCAGCTCCTGAGCCTGCTCGAAGGGGCGGTGCAGCGGTTTGGCAAGCAGCACGAGCGCCGCGAACTGGTCGAGGCCTACCTGCTCCTCTGCGGCCGCGATCACGGGGTCTTGCGCCAGACCCTGCAGGACCCTTATGACAAAGCCTGCCGCGAGATGGTCACTACCCTGACGCGCAGCCCGCGGCCGGGCCATTTGCGTCTCTTGCTCGCGTTCCTCGACGACCCCGGGGCGCCGCTCGCCGCGGTCCAGATCTTCGCCCATCGGCGGGATATCGAGTTCCTGAGATTGCTCTTTAAGAAGGTCGGCTACGAGCCCACCTCGCCAATGAAGGCGAATCTGCGGCGCATCCAGTCGCTGCCCTGGCTGCGCGACATGGCCGCGCTCGAGCCGCTCGACGACGCCTGCCAGCATGCCGCCGTGCAGGTGGCGGTCGCGTCCGCGGTGGCGCGGGACGACGTGTTCGAATTCCTTCGGCAGATGCTCGAATCCGGCAAGCCGGGCGGGCGGCGGGCCGCGGCGATGGCCCTGGCCCACTTCCACGGGGCCGAGGCGAACGACCTGGTGATCGAGAAGCTCGGCGATCCCGACCCGCAGGTCGAGGCCGCGCTCCTCGCCCAACTCCGCGACCGCGGCATTCCCGGCGCGCTGACCAAGCTCATTGCCGGCCTCGACCACCGAGCCCCCTCGATCCGCGAAGCGGCCCGGGGTTGCCTGGGCGAATTCACCTTCCGCCGCTACGTCGGCACGTTCGACTCGCTCGAAGAGGAGGTGCGGCGGACCTCCGGGCGGCTCGTGAAGAAGGTCGATCCGCAGGCATTGCCGGCGCTCCGCGAGGAACTCGGCTCGGCCGTGCGGGCGCGCCGGCTCCGCGGCCTGCTCATGACCATCACCATGGAGATGGCCGCCGAGGTGGAAGACGAGATCCTGGAGCGGATGGAGGAAGAGGACCACCTGATTCGAGCCGCCGCCGTGCGGGCTCTCGCGGCCGCGGGCACGCCCCGCGCCCGGGCCGCGCTCCGCGAGGCCCTGCTCGACCGCAGCGTCACCGTGCAGAGGGCAGCCGAGGAGTGCCTGCTGGAGACGGCCGACGCGGTGCCCGACGTTCCCGACCCGGGCTTTGCGGACGAGGAGCGGCGGAAGGCTCGCCGCGCGGATGGGATCTCGATGGGGGCCGGGATCGATCTGGGTGCGGAGGGCCAATCATGAACTGGACGATTCTGGCGGGAATCGGGAGCAGCATCCGAGACGGAAATGCGTCCGGAACCTTGCCGACCAAATCCTTCGAGCTCGACCTCGGCGGCGTGCTGATCGGCAGCATGCTGCTCGTGGCGGCGATCGGCTTGACGTGGTATCTGATTCGCCGGTACCTCGAGCGGAGCCAGCCGGGCTACGCCGACCCGCAGGAGCTCTTCAACGAGCTCTGCCTGGCCCATCGCCTGTCGTGGCAGGAGACGTCCCTCTTGACGCGATTGGCGGACGAGCACCACCTCGCCGACCCGGGGCGGCTCTTCCTGGAGCCCGAGCGGTTCGAACTTGCGGGCCTGGGAGCGGAACTACGCGATCAAAGCGGGCCGCTCGCGGCTCTTCGCGACAAGCTCTTCGCGCCGGCTGACGAAACGGTCGCCGTGTAAACGACAGACGCCGGGCGTTGCCGTCCGGCGTCTGCGCGTGTATTTCGGTCCGCTCAACCCGCTACTAGTGCGGCCGGAGGGGTGCCGGCGGCGGACGTGGGCCGCCGGGAATCCCGATCGGCGGAACCGGGCCGAATGGCTGCCCGTTGCGGCTGTTGTCGAGGACCGGGCCGGTCTTCTCGAACTTGAGCAGGCTGTCCTTGTACTCCTCGGCGTCGTCGGCTTCGCTGCGGACGATCAGGCGGCCGCTGGCGTCCATGATCAGCATCTCGCCGATCCCGTCGATCGAGTCCTTCGACTTCGCGGTGACCGCGGGCACCTTCTCGCCGCCGCGGACGTCGAGCACCGTGGCCTGAGTCACGAAGGCGTACTTCTTGTACTTCTCGATCTCCAGGCGGATCGGCTCGAGCGACGCGCCCGTGGCCTCGAAGTTGATCACCGAGCTGCGATAAACTTCGAGCTCGCCCGCGATTTCGCGGGGACCCTTCACCGGCGGGACGACCGTTTCGTACCCGGGGATCAGGGCCGCCAGGTCGAAGACCCGGGCGACAACGTTGCCGCTCGGCTCGAGGTGCCGCCAGGCGTCGTTCTCGTTCCTTTGCGTGACAGCCCCTGCCAGCAGCGTCTGGTTCGAGGGGAGGCCGACGGCCGGCGAGGCCTCGCTCCACTTCGTCTCGCGCCAGTAGATGTGCTTGGCGCCCGGCTTCTGAGCGGCCTTCTTGGCCTTGCGGCGTTCGATGACCTCGTCGTTGAGCACGGCGTCGAGGGGAGCGGCAAAGTAGTTGCCGCCTGCCCCACCGTCTCTTACGGCCGGAGCGGGTCCGCCCGCCACCGTGGGCGGGGGTTGCTGCGGATCGTTCGGGTCTTCGATCCAGAGTTGGACGCGGTACTTATAGAGCTTGCCCGGCACCACGGCGGTGTCGAAGAAGCGGAAGAGCTTGAACTCCGGCGGCGGCTCATTGGCATTGCCGCCGGGACCGCCTATGCCGGGACCACCCACGCCGGGGCCGGGCCGATGATCGCGTGGATTCAGTGGGGGCCGGCCAACTCCAGGGCCGCGCGGCGGCACCTGTCCTCGTGGTGGAGCCATGGGGTTGGGCCGCACGCCCGGGGCCATCGGATTCATCGGCTTCGGACCAGGAGGGCCGGCGGCCGGGTCGTCGAGCGGACCGACTGGGTTGTCCGGCATCGGAGGACCTTCCACGGGGGCCTCGGGAACAAAGTTCGCGGGCTTGGTCCGTTCGACGCGGGGGTGCATCAGGTAGGAATTCAGGTCGCGGAGCAGCAGCGGCAGGGGCTGCATCGTGAGCTTCGGATCGAGATGCTTTGCATCGACGATCTCCTGCACCGGTTGATCCCACTTCGCGGTCTCGGCCTCCGCGTTCCACGAATAGAACGTCACGAACTTGGGATTCGTCTTCGCCGACCATTGCTCCGGCCACGCCGGCTGCTCGTCGGGCGTGGCCACCTCGGCCCGCTGGACGATGTAGTAGACGTAGTGGGGCGTGTCGCGGAGCGGGTCGTAGCCCATCGCCTGCTTGAAGGCGAAGTCATACTCCTCGACCTGCTGGCGATAGGGGACGGCCGCGGTGAGGGAGACGAAGTAGGTTCCCTTGAGCTCGGAAGCGTTGTTGGGACGATGGCCAGGGATCTTCAGCCGGAACCAATCGGGCACCGGCTGCGGAGGGTTCTCGGGGTTGATGGGCGGGGCTGCGGGAAGCGGCAGGGCGGGATTCACAAACATCGCGATCGGACCATGGCCCCCCTTCACCTGCAGCTCGACCGGGGGATAGAAGTTGGCATCCTTGCGGCGAATGCGCAGCGGAATCGTGGGGGGATCAACCGGCGTGGGCACGCCATATCCACCCGGGTCGATTGGCCCACCACCCTTGGGCACGAAGCTCACGCCGTCGATTCGTTCCTCTTTGAACTTCTCCCATGCAGCGGGATCGTTCATCTTCCCCTGGGCATCGGTGATCTGCCGCTGGAGCGCGGCGGGGTCGTCGCTCAGCCCCTGCTGCGACGAGCCGAGATAGAGGAAGGCGAGCACCAGAAGGCCCGCGATGCCGAGGACAATTTTCTCGGCATGCATCCCGAGAAACTGCAAGGCGGCGTTGTCGCCAAAAATCTTGTTCATGGTCGTTCCCTCCTCAATCCAAGGTCCGCGGTTCTCTGTTCCGCATCGAAAAGGCGAGCCCAAGGCTCACCACTGTTCCCTTCGATTAACGCACACCATACACCCTGACCGCCGCGCTCGGCTAGCTACTTTGGCGGAGCCGCCGGCACGGCCGCCGGAACCATCGGCATCGGAGCCGGGACACCCATCGGCGCGGGCATGGGCATCGGCGCCGGAACCCCCATCGGGGCCGGAGCGACCATAGGAGCTGGAACCGTGCCCATCGGGGTCGTGCCCGGAGCGGCCGCGGGTGGAGTGCCCATGGCCGTAAGCTCCTCGGCCGTATAAAGGAGCTGCTTCTTATTCACCGGATTGAAGATATAGATGATGCCGTAGAACTCGACATAGCGATCGTAGGGGAATTGCTCCTCCCCATTGGCGTTATCGCCGCCGGGGCCGGGACCGGGACCGGGACCCGCACGCGGGGGAGCCACCGGCCCAGGCCGCGGTGGCATCGCGGGGCCAAGGCCGGGGCCTTCGCGCGGGCCGACCATTCCCGGCGGCCGCGGGGCGAACTGCGGACCGCCACCGCCCGCCACATTCACCACGCCGGGCTCGCAGCCGATCCGGATCTGGCGAATCTCGACGGGGAGCGGCGAGTTGGCGCATTCGGCGAGGAGCTTGTTGATCTTGCGGGTGTCCATCTTGACCCGCATGCGGATGGCAATCCGCTTGGCCACCGCCGCGTAGGCATCGGCCGCCGCCTCGGAATTGACCGCGGTCTTGAGAGCCTCGCCGGTCAGCGGCTCATAGTTCAGGTTCACATAGCGATTGGTGGCGGGGTCCGCGGCCGCCTTCGCCAGCGCCAGCGGGTCGGCCGGAGCGAGAGGGGCCGGGGCCATCGGGCCTGCCGGCGCCACGCCCATCGGGTTCATCGGATCGAGCGGCGGCTGAAGCCGCATCACCTGGCCGACGCGGCCTTGCACGTCCGCGCCGAAGAGGATCGCGTCGATCTCACGAATCGCGGCCTTATGCCGTGTCTCGGCGTCGCCGTTGGTCCTCTTGATGATCTGGATCAGCGCCGTGAGGACCCACAGGTCCTCCTGGGCATAGAGGAGTTGATGCGTGGTCGGCGTCCCCTGCGGCCAACTGAACCGGTTGGCCAAGAGGGTCTTTTGGTTGCCCTCATTCCAAATGACGACGGGCTCCTTCTTCATGGGCTGATTGACACCGGGCTGCGGCGCTTGGTTACCGCCCATGTTGTCTCTCGGCAGCCAGTCGGCATGGATCATCTCGGCCAGCTTCGGCAACTCCTCGGCGATGTAATCGCGATACTCCTGCCGGAGGTGGACGGGGATGTCGCGCTTGGTGGTGTCGATCCGCTCGATCGGGTCGTCGGCGAGCACCGCCTTGACCTCGTTGTGGAAATCCTGCGACAGCTCCTTCGGCCAGACGAGGATCGACTCTCGCTGGACGGCGTACATCCTCTTCCACGCCTTCTCGACGTCCTCCTGACGCGCGGTTTTGAGATTCTTCATCGCCTCGAGCGTGACGGTGTTCGGATGCTTGGGCATCTTCGCGACCGAATCGGCCTTGGTCTGGGCATCCTTGATCTTGGCGCTCTCCGCGGCGAATTTCGCATCGAGCGACGAGTTGGCCATCCACCCGGCGAGCATCGCCAGCACGGTGACCAGTCCGGCGATGAACCAGAAATGGTGCCGCTTGAAGAAATCCCAGAATTCCTTGACCTTATCCATGGGCTGTCTCCCTCGCGTCGTTTGGAGTGCGGTGACTGGTCACCGCGATTGGAGTTTCGAACGGGGCTACTTCATCGGCGGCGGGGTCACCACCATCGGGTTGGTCGGGGTCATCGGCGCTGCCGGCACCATGGGCGCCGCAGGCGGCATCGGTCCCGGCATTGGTCCCGGCGCGGGCCCACCGCCGGCCGCGGCTGCAGCCTCCGCCGCCTTCTGCGCATCGATCCGCCGCTGCAAACGAACCGAAAGGGGCGTCTCCTTCCACACAAACTGAATCGTGAATTCCATCTTGGGCACGATAATTTCCACCGGCACCTCCGGCCCAGCCGGACGCGGCCCCCCGGCGTCGGCCCCGGCGGCCGGCGGCTCGTAGTCGGGATTCAGCTCCTTCCAACTGCGATTGAGCGTCGGGTCGGTCGGGAGCACGGGACAGAGAATGCCGAGCTCCTTCATCGTGAACCGGTCCTTGTGGTCCCCGTTGGGCAACTCGACGCTCCCCTCGTGCAAGTGCTTGAACAGCGTGTGGCGGAGGAAGTTCACCTGCGGCAAGGGCTGATTTCCCTCGACATAGAAGTAGTGGCCCTCGATCTGCACCACCCAAGCCGGCGTCGGGGGCGCCGCATTCAGGGGCGAATCGACGGGTGCATTGGGATCGGGAGTCGCCCCCGGAGCGGGAGCAGGAACCATCGGCATTGGCATCGGCAGCGGGCCGGCCGGCGCCATCGGGCCCATCGGGAGTGCCGCTGCGTTGCCGAAGAGGTCCGCTTTCTGCTGGGCATAGAGGCCGGGAACCGGCGGCGTCCACCAGGCGCCCAGGTCCGGGAAGTACTCGCAGTCGATCCTGGTGATATGGAGCTGCTTCCGCTTGTTCAGCGGCTTCTTGGTTGGGATCACGTCCTTGCCGAACTCCTCGTCATAGGGGAGCCCCGCGTTGATCGCCGTCAGCAATTCGAGCCAGAGGAGGCGGCCGTCGTCCGTGCTATTGATGCTCCGCCCGAGCTGCGTGAGCCGGGCATAGTCGGCCACCGCCTTATCGTCGTCCTGCTTGTGCTTATCGCTCGCGATCTTGAGTTGGGCGCTCGCATCGACCGTAGCCCGCCACCTCGTGGTCGAGTCGGTCCCCGTACGATCCGGGTCCGCCGTATACGCCCGGTTCCATCCGAACGCGAACCAGAACGCCAGCCCGAGCATGACCGCGCCGACGGCGGCCGCCGCCCAGGGCTTCTTCTCCTTCACGAGGCGGTTGATGAGAATCTCGCGCGGCAGCAGGCTCGTGCCGAGCTTCGCCTTGCCGAGACCCTGCACGCAGAGGCCATACGCGACGCCGAAGCTGGCGATGTTCTCCTCGAAGCTCGGGGCCCGCGTGACGCTCGCGCCCTTGAGCTGGTTGTATTCCTCGAGGTCGATCACCTCGGTCTCGAGATTCTTGCCGAGATACTGCACAAGACCGGGGAGCTTGACCGTGTTGCCGAGCACGAGCAGCCGGCCGATCTCGGCCGAGCGATCGATGCTGCGGAAGAAGCCGATCGACCGCTGCAGCTCCGTCACGAGGTCGGCGAAGACCGGACGCATCGCCTGGAAGACCACCTTGGGGTCTTCGGCCTGCCGGGCGTTCCGCTTCAGATGCTCCGCCTTCGCGAAGGTGAGCTTCAGCTCCTTCGTGAGCTGCCGCGTGAAGTGGTTGCCGCCGATCGGGATGCTCCGCTGCCAGACGCGATAGCCATTGGTGATCACCAGGTCGCTGGTGTCGGTGCCCATCGAGAGGATGACGAGCGATTCCGGCGGCTTGTCCGGATTGTATTGGTCGGCCGGCGGCAGGTCGGTCAGCACGTCGTGCGTGACCATGTTGTAGATGGCCAGCGGCGAGAGCTGGATCACGTCGAGCTCGAAGCCCGCGTCGTCGTACGGCTTGATCGCCTTGAAGACCTGGTCCCGCTTCATCGCGAAGAGGCCGACCTCGGTCTCGAGGGCGAAGCCGTCCTCCTCCGTGCCGCCGGCGAGCTGCTGATAGTCCCAGACCACCTCGTCGAGGGGGAAGGGGATCTGCTGCTTCGCTTCGTACTTGACGATGTCGGGGATCTTCGACGAATCGACCGGCGGCAGCTTGATGAACCGCGCGAGGCCCGCCTGGCCGCTGACAGCGATCGCCACCCGGTCTCCCTTGATCTGATTCCGGGAAAGGAACTGATCGAGGGCTTCCTGGATCAGGACGTCGGGCTCGGCGTCCGGCTGGCTGAGGATCTTCGGGTATTCGATGTAGTCGAAGGCGTCGGCCCGAATCGCGCCTTCGTCGTCGAGGGTGCAGCGGAGCGCCTTGAGCGCGCACTGCCCCAGATCAATGCCCCATACAGCATTGCCGGCCATCAGAATTCTCCTCGCGGCGAAGGCCGCGAACCAAAAAGGCGCACCGCGGACGGGTCCATCCGCGTCCGCAAACGCCAGCCACTTCGCTTAAGGGGCGAACGCCCCATGACGAGAGGCCCTGTTCCGTTACAAGGGGCCAGCGCTGCGGGAAATCCCCACGGCTTCAGTGTATCGGGAATGGGAGGGAAATGTCAATTATTTCCGTTTTACGGTAGTGGTACGGTTTGACTCCGCCCCCTAGGCCATGGGCCAGATTTTGACCGCCAGCTTGGCCATGGCCTTCTGCCTATCGTCGATGCCGTCCTTGTCCCATTTCGGGTACTTCAAGACCTGCTTCGTCGTTTCGAGGGTCGAGGATGCTTTGTAGGCTATTTTCTTCTCCGTGAAGTTGGCGTTGCCGACCGTCGAATTGGCGCTTGCCCGAAGCAGTACCATGTTCCCTAGCCGACGATGCAGAGTCGCGGCCATTTCGTCGTCTATGCCCACCCAATTCTGCCCAGGAGATTCCGGCAAGATGTGCTCCAGCGTGAGGATGTTCTGGTCGTCGTTGACGACGTGCTCCGGCTCCGGCTCGTCCTTGACCTTTTGCTCAATGGACCGCAGGAAGTAGCGAGCCAAGTGAGACTTGGAAACCTTGGCGGTGGCGAATGCCGCGTTGAACGTTTCGTCATCCGGCAGATTCTTTTGCATTGCCTTGGCCAGATCAGGCGCGTTCGCAATCTCCCCCTTCCACACGTCGCTCGCCCGCCCGGCGTAATACTTCTCCACCGTGCCGGTGGGACCGCCAGCGATCATGAACCGCACGGCCCATGCAATGAACATGCGGAACGCCTTCTCGGCATCCTTGTGTCCGAATGACTTCATGCACGCGAGCATTAGCGGCCGAATCTGCTCCACTCGAAGCTCGTTGAGCGTTTCGACGTGGCGGCGAATCTTCGTGCTGAAGTTGCCGAAGGTACTCCAGTGGGGGTGCCGGTGATTCAGCAGGGCAGCATAGATGTTGGCGTTCTCGGCTAGATCGTCAAGGAACTCGACGGCGGGAAACGCGCCGGTCACGGTCGATTTGATCTTGTCGTAAACCTCGCGCTCCCGCGTTGCCCCATGCTTCGCGACCAGCAAGTGGCGAAGGTAGGTGAGTACGATGTCATCTGCGCCAGATGATTCCAGCATCCCGCTCATTGCCGACCATTTGTGCTGGGCTTCGGTGATTCGCTCGCCAGCTTCGCCAAATAGATAATTCTTCAGCAGGTCGGCCTGCGACGTTTTCAAGCCGCGGTCGTTAAGCGTCTCGAACATGCGGAACGCATTCAGGTGATCCGGTACGGTCAGCAGAATGATCTGCGCGCCGTTGCCGATGAACTCGACCCAATGGAGAAGCGTTTCCGTCTGCGCCGCGTCGCTGCGAGTACGGACCAGGGATTGGACGTGCTTGGTTGCCAGCTTCTGCGCCCGCTGAATGGCCTTGTGAGAATCGCGCTGCGCGGGTGTCAGCCGCTCCGCTTCGCCAGGGCGGCTCAAGATCACGCGACGGAAGAACTCGTTGTCATCGACGTTAAGGGCGAGTCGCGCAACTCGCTTTCGCGCAGAGCGATCAATCGTATTCAGGAACTCCTGTTCGATGGACTCGACATTCAGAGAGTCGTCCTTGTTGTGAAAGTGATCCCTAATCGCCGCCAACAGAATCGTGATCGTTGCGAGTCGTTGCTGGCCGTCCGCTACCTCCAGCGTTCCGCCCTTGCCCTTGGTCAGAACAATCGTCCCCAGGAAGTACGCGCCTTGGCCGATTGCGCGGAACAGGTCATCGAACAATTCCTTGACCTGCTCATCCTCCCAGGAATACTCCCGCTGGTTCACGGGGACCTTCAGGCGGTGATTGGCAAGGGCGCGGCCGATGCCTAGGTGGTCAAACTGAATTGCGCCGGGCGCGATGGTGCTCATTTCTCATCCCCCACTGGCCAACGGATAAAGCCGACCTCGCGACCGACCTCTTCAAGCTCGCGGATCGCGGCGCGGCGGAGTCGTTCCCTTACCCACGACGCGAGAGGGACGCCGGCCAATTGGGCGGCTTCCTTGAACGCCTGCTTTTCGGCGGCGTCCAATCGCACGTCAAGATACTCGTCCCTCCGGTCTTGCGAACTCTTTGGAGGGCGGCCCGGTCCTTTTCGTTTAGTTGCCATGCGATAACTGTACCGTAGAAAAACCTGCAAATCAATGGCAGGCTATTGATTGTAGTATTTTTTACGGTACAATAATTCGCAGTAGGCAAAGAAAAACCCCTACTCTCGCTGAAACGGGAGCAGGGGTTCCGACAATCCGGCTGTTCGCCAGACTGCGACTTGGTAACTCCATTCTAGCGAGCGGCCCCAACTTGGGGAGTCCGTTCCGTGGCTAATGTTCTGTCTGCCGACCGCCAGTTGATGGTCATGCGCCTGCTGGTCGAGGGCGCTTCGCTTCGCACGATCAGCCGGGTAACTGGCATCCACCGCACGGCAATCTCGCGATGGCTAATCATCTTCGGGGATGCCGCTGGCGTCCTGCTTGACGAGACGATGCGGGGGCTGACCCTTCGCCACGTCCAGGTCGATGAAATCTGGACGTTCGTCGGCAAGAAGCAGGGGCGGCTAACTATCGAGGATCGTGACAACCCGACCATCGGCGACCAGTACCTTTGGGTCGCGTTCGACGAAGATACCAAACTGGTTCCGTCGTTTCTGATTGGCAAGCGTTCCGCTGACAACGCGCGTCGCTTGATGGTTGACCTGCGGGAGCGGCTCGTCATGCCGAAGCCCCACAATTCGGACGACCACGCCTTTAGCCGGGGGAGCTACGTGCCCGTCACGCAAATCTCCACCGATGGCTTCGCCGGCTACCCGGAAGCCGTTGACCTCGCGTTCGGCCCGTATGTTCGCTACGGCCAGTGCCTGAAGAATTACCGCAACGTCGATCAGCCGGGCCGCTACGGGCCGCCTGAAATGACGGGGGCAGAGAAGCGGCCGGTATTCGGCGACCTGTCCTATGACGAGATTGGCACGTCGCACGTCGAAAGGAACAACCTCACGATTCGGACCTTCATGCGCCGCTTTACCCGGCTATCGCTCGGCTTTTCCAAGAAGCTCGAATACCTGATTGCCGCGACGGCGCTCCACATGGCCTACTTCAATTACGTGTGGCGGCCACGGCACACGGATTACAGCGGCCAATCGGGCCGGCTCCGCGTGACGCCAGCTATGGCCGCGAAGGTCACGCCGAACCTTTGGAAAATGGAGGACCTGTTCGACGCCCTGCGGGAGCGGCAATAGAATGCTCAGAATGGGCAAGCCAATCAGCGAGAGCGACGCCGAAGAGGCCGACCGCGCCATCCGATGGTCAAACATGTGGCGAGCGGTAGGCGTCTCGACGCTCTTCACCGGATCGTCGCTGGCTTTTTGGAGTCGCGACATTGCGTGGGACGCGCGGCGTTGGACGGTCCTGGGCGTCCTTGCGGTCCTTGGAATAGCCCTGCTGGTCTATGGCCAGCTCTGTTATCCGAACCAGTCACCCGGCCCTCCGACCGGCGGCGATAATTGAAACCGTACCACTACCCGTTTTACAGCGCGCGGTTTACGGCCGATTCGATGGTCGTTCTAACAACCGTTTTCCCTAGGCCGATTTTGAGCCGTGCGCCGCTTCGAACGCGGAGATCTTCGCCTCGTTCTGGAGTGTCAGAGCGATGTCATCGAGACCATTCAGGATGCAGTGCTTCTTGAAGGCGTCGATCTCGAAGGGGATCGCGAGGCCGTGGTCGTCGCGAATGGTCTGCGCGGGGAGATCGACGTGCAGTTTATAGCCCGGGTGCTTCGCGGAGCGGGCGAAGAGGTCCGCGACCTGCTCCTCGCTGAGCTTGAGCGCGAGCACGCCGTTCTTCGAGCAGTTGTTGAAGAAGATGTCCGCGAAGGTCGGCGCGATCACGACCTTGAAGCCATAGTTCTCGATCGCCCACACCGCATGCTCGCGGCTCGACCCGCAGCCGAAGTTCCGCCGGGCCAACAGGACGCTCGCGCCCTTGAGCTTGGGATCGTTGAGCTCGAACTTCGGATCGTCGGTCTTTCCGTCGTTCAGATACCGCCAATCGAAAAAGAGGAACGGGCCATACCCCGTCCGCTCGATCCGCTTGAGGAACTGCTTCGGGATGATCTGGTCGGTATCGACATTCGCCCGATCGAGAGGAGCGACGAGGCCGGAATGGGTGGTGAAGGGTTGCATGGTTGCTGAGTGATGAAGGAGCTGTGTGGAATGGTATGCAGTGCTGACGGATGGCGTCACCCGTTATGCATCCTGATACTTCCACTCCCGGATATCCACGAACCTCCCGCTGCACGCGGCGGCCGCGGCCATCGCGGGCGAGACGAGGTGGGTGCGGCCGCCTTTGCCTTGGCGACCTTCGAAGTTGCGGTTGCTCGTGCTCGCGCAGCGCTCGCCGGGCTCGAGCTTGTCGGGGTTCATCGCGAGACACATGCTGCAGCCCGCCTCGCGCCAGTCGAAGCCGGCGGCGCGGAAGACTTTGTCGAGCCCCTCCGCCTCCGCCTGCCGCTTCACGACGCCGCTGCCCGGCACGACCATCGCGCTCACCCGCGCATCGACCTTGTGACCCTTGACCACCGCCGCCGCGGCCCGCAGGTCCTCGATGCGGGCGTTGGTGCAGGAGCCGATGAAGACGCGGTCGATGGTGATGTCCGAGATTGGCGTCCCCGCCTTGAGGGCCATGTACTCGAGCGCCCGCGCGGCCGACTTGCGATCGGTCTCGTCGGCCAGCGCGGCGGGGTCGGGCACGCGGCCGATGATCGGGGCGACCTGACCGGGGTTCGTGCCCCAGGTGACCTGCGGGGCGATGTCGGCGGCCTTGAACTGGAGGGACTTGTCGTAGGTCGCGCCGGGATCGCTGGGCAGCTTTTTCCACCGCGCGACTGCCGCGTCGTAATCCTTGGGGGCGAACTCCTTGCCTCGGAGATAGTCGAAGGTGTGCTGGTCGGGGGCGATCATGCCGGCCCGGGCGCCCGCCTCGATCGACATGTTGCAGACGGTCATCCGCTCTTCCATGCTCATCGCGCGGATCGCGTCGCCGGTGTACTCGATGACATATCCTGTCCCGCCGTCGGTCGTGATCTGGCCGATCAAGTAGAGGATCAAATCCTTCGCGGTGACCCCGCGCGGCAAGTTGCCGTTGACCCGCAGCTCGAGCGTCTTCGGCTTCGATTGGAGCAGGGTCTGCGTCGCGAGGACGTGCTCGACCTCGCTGGTGCCGATGCCGAAGGCGAGGGCCCCGAAGGCCCCGTGCGTCGCGGTGTGGCTGTCGCCGCAGACGATGGTCATGCCCGGCTGCGTGCGGCCGAGCTCGGGGCCGATCACGTGAACGATCCCCTGATGGACGTCGTTCAGGTCGTAGAGGTGGATGCCAAAGTCCTTGCAGTTCTGCCGCAGCGTATCGACCTGCTGCTTCGAGATCGGGTCGGCGATCGGCAGGTTGCGGTCGGTCGTCGGCACATTGTGGTCCGGCGTGGCAATCGTCCGCTCCGGCCGCCGCACCTTCCGCCCCGTGAGCCGCAGCCCCTCGAACGCCTGCGGGCTTGTGACCTCATGAACCAGGTGCAGGTCGATATAGAGAATCGCCTGCTTGCCCGGCTCGGCGAGGACGACGTGCTCGTCCCAGATCTTCTCGAACATCGTCCGGGGCTTCGTTCCGCTCATGACCATTCGCTCCTCGCAAAGACCGCGACGCCAACGCACCGACACCCGGCGGGGAAACAGGTTCGCCCACCTGGGAGAACCTTAAACTATACCGCGCCGGGGAAATCTCGGGCAGAAGACGCTTGGTTATCGGCCGCTCCGATTGGCGGTTCTAGCGTCAATGACCGATGAACCGCGCTGGGCCCGATGGAGTATTGCCGATCTGCTGATCGTGACGTTCTGCATCGCCGCCGGGTTGGGCGTCGGACTCGCCTGCATGGCCTTTCCAGCACATTGGGATCCTAAGCTTAGAATTCCACGTGGACAAGTTGTCGC
>JADMIO011121639.1_pt1 | contig 90772 bp, 66 predicted proteins | sample 8958161 | NCBI WGS metagenome assembly JADMIO01 (sample SAMN16585339, study PRJNA669376) | soil metagenome | isolation source: Crop rotation soil | place: USA: Cullars Rotation, Alabama | collected 2011
GCCGCGACTTCAAGTCACGTGAATTCCAAGCTTCGGATCCCACTGTGCTGGAAAGCACAGGCCGACCATCCAATTTTGCAAATCCACCGATAATGGCAGCGTCATCACGAAAGCTGCGGTCTCCATGCAATTCACGAAAGTCTGTAAAGATTCGCGAGATATAGTCGAGCGCATACGGGCGCTTTTCGTGTCTGGCCAATTGAACTCTCTCAATCGGTTCCAGCTCAGAATTCTTCTCTTTCGAGAGTTTTTTTGAGTTATGTTCCGGGATCATTACCTGACTCCTTCTCTACGCAATAGTTGTGCTTTCAAGCACATATTCTAAATCCCATTCCGCTGCAATAGCTTTTACCGCTGCATCGAAAGCCGGGGAGATTTTCACTCTCATAAATTGATTCGGGCGTAGCCTGATTAACTGCTGTCCAGATGTTTTCAATTCAAAAATAACTGGAGCATGTCCGGCCTGCTCATTAAATATTCCAGCCAGCGCATTCAATCTCTCTTGATCAATCTGCTCTTCAGTAAACCTGATGATGACCGCCCGAGCGGCCATAGCCCGCGCACCTTCAAGTGGCTGTATTTCATTGGCAATAATACTTGGCGCTCCTTCATCGGGGATTTCCGCTCTCCCCTTAACGAGAACAGCGGTTTCGGCGATCAAGCGATCCTTGTACCGATTGAACTGCTCAGGCCAGCAAACGATCTTGACCGATCCAAATTGGTCTTCAAGGCGGAAAAGTGCGAAACGGTCGCCTTTTTTAGTTGTCTTAACAGCCAGATCCATAATTATTCCGCCAAGAGCGATGACATCACCAGCCGCATGCTCAGTTACATTGGACGTAGTGGCATTGGCCAATCCTTCCAGCGAAGCGACGTAATCCTCAAGAGGATGCCCGCTGGCATAAAATCCCATCGCCTCTTTTTCAAAACTGAGCTGCTCAGTGCGTGTCCAGGTCTTCACCGCTGGCAATTCGGGTTCAGTCATCGGCATAGAGGCTACTTCAAAAAGCCCCCCTTGACCTGAAGCCTTGTCACGCTGCGATTTAGCTCCGAGATCAAACGCTCGCTCAAGTGCGGCGAGCATGGCAGAACGCTGTGAAACACCTTTGGGAGCCAGGTTATCCATTGCCCCAGCCTTGATCAATGATTCAAATACTCGTTTATTTGCCGCCCTTGTATCTACGCGTTCCGCCAGATCAAAAATTGACTTAAATGGTCCGCCTGATTCTCTAGCACTGATGATTGCCTGAACTGCAGAACTACCAACCCCTTTAATAGCAGCTAAGCCATAGCGAACGGCCCCATTCACCGAAGTAAAACCTTCGTGGCTGGAGTTTATTTCCGGCGGCAATAGCTCATACCCGCGCCCACGCATTTCGGCAACATACTTTGCCACCTTATCGGTGTTATCAATTTCGTTTGAAAGAACAGCAGCGTAAAAATGTGTTGGATAATGAGCTTTCAGATAAGCCGTTTGATATGCCAAGTAGGCATAGGCAAAGGAATGTGAGCGATTAAAGCCGTAATCCGCAAACTGAGCCATCAAAGAGAAGATCTTTTCGGCCTTTTCTTTCGAGATACCCCGTTCGACAGCACCGTTAACAAACTTGGCCTCATGCTTGGCCATCTCCTCTTTCTTCTTCTTCCCCATCGCGCGACGCATGAGGTCGGCTTCGCCCAGAGAATAGCCAGCCAGCTTTTGGGCAAGCTGCATGATCTGCTCCTGATAAACGAGAATGCCGTAGGTGTTTTCAAGCACCTCTTTCATCTGCGGAACAATGTACTGAACTCGCTTGCGTCCGTGTCGCCGGTCAATGTAGTCGTCAACCATTCCACCATCGAGTGGGCCCGGGCGATATAACGCATTCAAAGCTGAGAGGTCTTCGAGGCTTTCCGGTTTCAATTTGCGGCAGATTTCGACCATCCCCGAACTCTCAAATTGAAAGACTGCATTGAGCAATCCATCAGCAAAAAGCTGTAAAGACTTTTCATCGTTAAGCGGCACATTAGCTAGGTCAATCCACTTTCCAGTCTCGCGCTGGATTGATTTCAAGCAGTCATCGATAATTGTCAGCGTAGTCAGAGCCAGAAAGTCCATCTTGAGCATTCCAGTCTTCTCAAGATCGGACATGACGAACTGCGTTGTCAGCTCATCATTTTGCCCCTTACACACAGGCACAAATTCATAAATCGGCTTAGGAGAGATAACTACGCCTGCCGCGTGAACCGAAGAATGCCGAGCTGATCCCTCAAGCTTGCGGGCGATTTCCATTAAGCTGGCGACCTGTTCATTGGTATCAACCAACTGCTTGAGGTCTGGATTAATTTTAAGAGCATCTTCGATTGAGACATTGCGCCCGCGCACTGGTGGCGGAATCATTTTGGCGACCTTCTCAACTTCGGCATAAGGCATTTCAAGGGCGCGCCCCACATCCTTGATTACAGCGCGTGATGCCATCGTTCCAAAAGTAACTATCTGCGCAACATTCTGCCTACCATAAAGGTCGCTAACATAATTAATCACATCAGCACGACCGCGCACGCAGAAGTCAACATCAATATCTGGCATACTTACGCGCTCTGGATTAAGGAACCGCTCAAAGAGTAAATCATACTGAAGGGGGTCAACATCGGTAATCTTCATGCAATACGCGACCAGACTCCCAGCAGCAGAACCCCTTCCAGGGCCAACAGGTATCCCCTGTTGCTTCGCGTACCGGATGAAGTCCCAGACAATCAGGAAATATCCTGTATATCCCATCCGCTTAATAGTTTCGATCTCGTGAGTTAACCTAACTTCATATTCATTCAAGGAATGCTTTAATGAACCTGTTGCTTCAAGGTGCCGCAAAACCTCTTTGTGACGCTCTATAAGCCCATCCCTGGCAACCTTTTCAAAGTAACTAGCTATAGTAAAACCTTCAGGAACAGGGTAAACCGGAACCTGATCTATAGCTTTAGGAAACTCCAGCTCAACCATCTCCGCAATCCTGAGTGAATTCAGCAGCCATTCCGGTTCTTCGCCAAAATCTGCCCACATCTCATCAGCACTTCGGAAATAGTACTTAGGCGAACCGTAGGAGAGGCGATTCGGATCGTTAAAAGTCTTTCCGGTACTGATACATAAGAGCGTATCGTGAGCTTTTACATCATCAGCATTCAAGTAATGTGAGTCATTCGTTACGACCATCGGGATGCCAGTCTTCTTTGACAGATCGGCCATAGGCTTACGAATCCTCACCTGCGGATCGAGCCCGTGATCCATCATCTCCAAAAAGTAATTTCCCTTACCAAGTATCTCTTCAAACTCCAATGCTGAGCGAGCTGCATCGTCAAACTTATCCCGCAAAAGGAGAGTTTGCGGCACTCCACTGACACAAGCTGCCAGTCCGATTAACCCTTCGCTATGCTTGGCGAGAAGCTCACGGTCGAAGCGAGGCTTGCGCCAGAACCCTTCAATATAGGCAAAAGAAGCGAGCTTAATCAGATTGTGGTACCCGGTGAGATTCTTGGCTATCAGAACAATATGATTAGTCGCGCGCTCGCCCGGCCCGGCCTGTGCACTCCCTCTATCGTGCCGACTACCGCGCGCAATATACCCTTCCATTCCAATGATTGGCTTGACCCCGGCATCACGCATCTTGTGATAGAAGGTCAGCGCACCAAATAGATTCCCGTGGTCTGTCATTGCCACAGCCGGCATTTTCAGTTCAGCCGCACGCTTGGCAAGAGGAGCAATTTTTATCGCTCCGTCAAGAAGGCTGTAATCCGTATGCAGATGCAGATGAACAAACTGCTTTTCCATATCACTCCGCTTTAAGCATTCTATTATCTAGGTTCTTGCTTTATTTTCAATAAGATAAACATCTTATTAAGCATTATCTTTAAGCACTACTCCCATTCAATCGTACTCGGCGGTTTGGAACTAATGTCATAAACAACCCGGTTAACGCCCTTCACTTCGCTGACGATTCGGCTGCTAATGCGTTCTAAAACCTCAAAGGGCAGCTTTGCCCAACTTGCAGTCATGCCATCAAAGCTTTCGACAGCGCGAACGGCTATGACATTCTCATATGTCCGCTGATCCCCCATGACGCCAACGGACTTCACCGGTAACAGAACAGCAAAAGCCTGCCATAGTTGGTGGTACAGATCTGCGCGCTTTATCTCTTCCAGAACAATTTGATCAGCCTCCTGTAGCAGTCTGATGCGTTGCGGATCAACACTGCCTAAGATTCTCACGGCCAGCCCTGGGCCTGGAAATGGTTGGCGGGAGATCAAATTATCTGGCAAACCGAGTTCACGTCCGACAGCGCGGACCTCATCTTTAAATAGTTCTCTAAGAGGTTCTACCAGGTTGAGGTTCATCTTTTCTGGCAAGCCGCCCACGTTGTGGTGACTTTTAATTACCGCCGAGGGACCTTTGACCGAAACGGACTCAATCACATCTGGATAGAGCGTTCCTTGAACCAAATAGTCAATATCTCCAAGGAGATTGGCTTCTTGCTGGAAGACATCAACGAAAACTCGCCCAATTATTTTGCGCTTCATTTCCGGGTCTTCAATACCTTCGAGTTCTGAAAGAAACTGCTCGCCAGCAGCAACCCCTTTGACATGCAATTGACCATAATCAGCAAAAGCCTCAAGAACTTTCTCAAACTCGTTCTTCCTAAGTACTCCATTATCCACAAAGATACAGATTAAACGTTCACCTATTGCCTTAGATACCAATGCGGCAGCAACTGATGAATCTACGCCGCCAGAAAGGCCGCAAACGGCCCTTCCCTCTCCTACTTGCTGACGGATACGCTCAACTGCGATTTGGATAAATGAGGCTGGAGTCCAATCAGTACGGCAATCGCAGATGACCTTCACAAAATTAGCTAAAACTTCTTTGCCTAGTGGGGTGTGAGCGACTTCTGGATGAAACTGTATTCCGTAAAATTGACGTTGAACGTTTTCGACAGCGCCAAGGGCATTATCAGTCTCTGCTGTGACAATAAATCCAGGAGGGGGCACTGTGACGTGATCTCCATGGCTCATCCAGACCGGAAACTGGGCTGGCAAATGACCAAGCAATCTTGATTCGCCATTTTTTACAATTGTGGCCGCTCCATATTCACGGCGGGAAGATGGCTCAACTTTCCCTCCTAAAAAGTAGCTAAGCAACTGCAGGCCATAACAGATTCCTAAAACTGGAACTCCCAGACTCAAGACTTCGCGCGTACAATGTGGCGCATCTTCTTCATAAACCGAACTAGGCCCTCCAGACAAAATTATCCCTTTGGGCTTTAACTCCTGAAGTTTTTCGATTGAGATATTGAAGGGATGGATCTCGCAATAAACATTGAGTTCTCTAATCCTACGTGCGATTAACTGTGTGTACTGAGAACCGAAGTCAAGAATGACTATCGTCTCGAATGCCTTTGGCATGAAAACGACTCCTCTAAGGTTAGATTGGAATGATTCAGGTGTCAGGAGTCGTGAGTATACGCGACACCTGAAAAGCCCACAACTTGAGAGTTATACAAATAAGCAGCTCGGTTTAGGCCGGATCGTGTGAAGCGGTCTCGGGGTCAGTATTTTGCGTAGATCGTCGTGAACGATTTAGCAGCCCCCAAATCTTGAGTAACGGGCCATGAGTCGTATAGGAAATAGCCATTAATAATAGCATCCATTGCGAATACATCACTATTCCAATAATTACTGCAGCGAGTATTGGGATAAGAAAAAAAGGCTGATTACTGCGCGGGCCAAGGTTCTTGAAACTAGCATAACGGAAAGTACTCACCATTAATGCAGCCAAAACAACCACTATGCCAAGCATTATCCGACTCATAACCAGCCCATCGAATACGGTCAAAGGTAGAGGTGAGAAGTGCACAATGGCAGCAACTAAGCCAGCAGCACCGGGAATTGGAAGGCCAACAAAATATCTTTTATCAAGCTTAGGCGTTTTGCCAGCTTCATCAAAACGTGGTGCCCGGGCAAGAACGTTGAAGCGGGCAAGTCTGAGTGCCCCGCAAATCAGAAAGAAGAAGGAAACCACCCAGGCCCACCGTTCCAAACCGGGAGTTGACCCATAACCCCAGGAATAAGCCAAAACAGCTGGGGCTATACCAAAACTTAAAACGTCAGCAATGCTATCCAGTTCGACCCCAAACTCACTGGTGGCACCGGTCATTCTGGCAATCCGTCCATCAAGCCCATCAAGCAGGTAAGCAATACCTATCGCAATCGCAGCATGGTCAAAATAGATGGCAGCGTCCTGGGGATTAGCTAAAACCTTATATCCCATCATTGAATTGAGGACCGCATAGAATCCGCAAAAGATATTACCAATGGTAAACGCGCTTGGAATAATATAGACCCCGCGTCGAATAGCGCGGCGACGGCGGACACTATTTCTTAGCTCTCTGCTTGCGTTCATTATTCAACCCTTCCAATGACTGTCAGACCGCCAACGACCTTATCTCCCTGCTTAACTTTCAATTTAACCTGACCGGGCAACAAAAGGTCTGTCCTTGAACCGAACTTAATTAATCCGACCCGCTGCCCTAATTCCAAAACATCTCCGACCTTATTCCAGAAAACTATTCGTCTCGCAATAACTCCTGCAATTTGCGTGAAAGTCACTGTCATCAAATCATTCTCTACTGTCACAATATTCTGTTCATTTTCGGTCGAAGATTTATGATTCAGCGCATTCAGAAATTTTCCCTTTTGATACTTGATGTTCACAATGCGTCCCGCAATTGGTGAACGGTTAATATGCACATCAAAAACCGATAAAAAAATGCTGACGAATGTTCCCTGCTCTGGATGAGCTTCATCAATAGGCCTGACCTTAACGACCTGCCCATCTGCAGGTGAAACAACCAACTTCTGATCAATCGGGCAATCTCTTTCAGGATTGCGGAAAAAGTATGCTACGAACAATGCCAACAAAATAAAGATCCCTGCCGGTATAAAAAGAAACTGAGAGTAGCCCCATCCAAGCAGGATACAAAGAATACCCAGGACAACAAAAACAATAATAAATGGATATGCATCACGGAGCATCTGTAGCAATCCTTCCGATTAGCCTTATAGTCTTGAATCAGGCAGTCTCTATACAAGCTAACTGCGCTTCGTATTTCATAAAAACGCCCACATTACACACCTGAGTTGTAACAAACGCAATGCCAAGCCAGATAACGTTATCAGACCTTGGTTGGTCAAAAAAAAGAGCATACTGAATGGTGATAAATTAAAACGGGAACACTCGTTAAGTGTTCCCGTGATTTTGTAGAGCTTTATCGGAAGTATTATTAGTATTGATATAGCAGTAAGCTCTAATGCCCGACTGCGCTGGCCTTATATTTACTAGCAATGGTCTCCATTTGGTCTTTAACGTACAATTTCTTCTTCTTAATCACCGTCTCCTCTACCAGCTCCTCATCACTCGGATGAACCAGAGAACAAAGTTGAGACAAGCGTTCTTCGTATTTCTGGTGTTCGCTCGCCAGTTCCCTGTAATGAGAATCATGATTGTAGAGGTATTCCTTTAAGGCGACTTCGCTATTTGACATGCTCATCGGCGTATCCTCCTTTACTGAAGAGAAAATTGTTTTGACCTTGGTGCTTGTGAGCCAGTCTGCAGTTGACAGGTTCACCACAATCATCATAGTACCAACAAAGAGCGATGGCAACTTTTCTTTCAAACCAGTTGACTGCCAATGGCATCAGGCTTTAGTTCAATTCGGTTGCCATCAAAATGGCATCTTCTTCTGGCAATTGGTAATAAGCCCTTCGACGACCAATCACCTCAAATCCAAAAGTTTTGTAAAAGCTGACTGCTGGTAAATTACCAGCTCTCACTTCAAGTATTGCGCGTGCGGCTCCCTTTTCTTTAGCTTGTCGACATGCCTCTAATAGCAAAGCTCCACCTGTTCCCTGACCTCGCATATCCGATGCTACAACAATATCGTGAACCTCAAGTTCATCAATCAACACACGACCAGAAAAAAAACCTATTGGCATTCTTGAAGCAGCCGTGTTTTTGATAGCAACAAACATTAGGCTAAACGGGTTTGCCAATTCCTTTTCGAAGCTTTCCAGCGTCCAGGGAGTCAATGCATTGTCTTGCTGTAGATTAATAATGGAACGCAAATCCTGAGTCTGTAATGGCTCGATTGAAATCCCTTTTTCACGAATCTCTCTTTGCTCAATTAGCTTCATCAATGGTGACTCTCTAACTTCTGATTTCAGCGTCGGAGGGTCTCAAGTAATGAGGATTTACGACAGCGTATGCGGATTTATTAAAAAGATTGTTCGCTTGCAGCGCAATAACAGGAGCCAGTTCCAGAGTGCTGTTGCTCACATTCCAACCAGCAGAGATATTTTCGAAATCAGTTATGACCGAAAACGCGATCCCTGCAGACCCAGCCGCTGATCGAAGCTTTTCGATATTCGAGTTTGCTCCCTCCCCAACGAATATAACAGGCTTGCTCACGCCTAATGTTTGGAGAAAAGCGATGACATTTTCCAGACTATCAACCGCTTCATTAATCATTGGCAACAGATTGTGATTATCTGTCAAATCAAAGATACCCCTAAACACATCCCCACGAGGGCTGCCAACAAGCGAGACGATAATGGCTGAATCGTGCTTGACGGTTCGAGCCAAAGCCTCCAATGTTGAGATTCCAAGCAATGGTTTACCAGCAGCCTGCGCTAATCCCTTAAATGCCGCCAGACCAACTCGCAGCCCCGTAAAACTTCCAGGGCCAGTCGTAATTGCAAATCGCGATATTTCTTCTAGAGAGACTTTTGCTTCCCACATTATCTGCTCCAAAATTGAAAAAAGCGATTTTGAATGATGGAGCGTTGCTTCACTTGAAATTGAGGCTTTCACTTCGCGATCATCTGCAAGAGCCATTGTCATGACAGGCGAACACGTATCGAGAGCTAAGACAAGTGCTGAAGAATTCCCATTTCGATCAATAGGCATAGGACTTCCGTTTCAATGTCGGCGCGCCGACATTCATTCCGACAAGGTCAAGTTTGACAGTCGTCAAAAGCGGATTATATAGTCTTGATTCATACATACAAGTAGTCACGAGAGTAGTAGCAGTCTCCTCATCTTTACCCGGTGCAATATGAATCCTGACATTCAGCGCATAGGCATACTAACAGGTGGAGGAGATTGTCCCGGCCTCAATGCTGTTTTGCGTGCGGTTGTTCACCGGGCAATGAAGGATCAGGTTATAGTCCTTGGGATAAAAAATGGCTGGGCAGGGCTAATTAGTGGACGCATTAACGTGCTTGATCGTGATGCGGTCTCGGGGATTCTTCCACGCGGTGGAACGATTATCGGGACGTCGCGCGTTCAGCCTCTCGGTGAACCTGAGTTTCTTCCATTGATTCGCTCAAACTGGGAGAAGAATGGGCTTCAGGCCCTAATCGTAGTTGGTGGCGAAGGAACACTTAGAGCAGCGGACGAAATGTACCGCGAACATGGCTTCCCGATTGTGGGGATTCCCAAGACTATTGATAATGATCTCTGCGGAACAGATTACACAATTGGTCTGGACTCAGCCGTTGCAGTTGTTACTGAAGCAATTGATCGCCTGCACTCAACCGCCGAATCGCACCATAGAGTTATGGTGCTTGAAGTGATGGGTCGTCATAGCGGATGGATTGCGGCACTCGGCGGCATTGCAGGTGGCGCTGATATTGTACTTGTGCCTGAAGTACCGTTCAGGCTCTCGCAAGTTTGTGAAGCCCTGTTGCATCGCCGTAGAACTGGCAGGCAATTTTCAATTGTTGTGGTTGCAGAAGATGCAAAGCCACATCCGCAGGAAGATTTCTTGAGCAATGAGCAAAAAGGAATGATCTACAGACATGAAAGATTGGGTGGGATTGCGCAAATTCTGGCCAATCAAATTGAAGACTGTACTGGCATTGAAGCCCGCGTTGCAGTTCTAGGCTATGTGCAGCGTGGCGGCTCTCCAACAGCCTTCGACCGGGTACTTGGAACGAGACTGGGGATCAAAGCTTACGAAATGGTAATTGCAGGTGAATTTGGCCGAATGGCTGCGCTTCAAGGACTGCATACGACAAGCGTGCCGCTGACCGAGGCTGTATCACAACTTAAGTCCGTTGATCCTGACTTGTATCGCGCAGCTGGCATTTTCACTGGCAAGTAATCTAAAAAGCTGGCAAGTAATCTAAAAAGTTTGCAGTCAGTCTCTGTCAGCAAGCAAAACAAATTCGCTCTATTCCTGACAATAACCAGATTCCACCGAAAGGAAGGGACTGTCATTATCAGCCGTCCCTCAAATAATAATGCCCTCTACTGAAAAGCCATCCACGCTGACGCCCATGCTGCGCCAGTATTACGAGATAAAAAAGCAGTACCCGGGAACACTTTTATTCTTCAGGCTTGGTGATTTCTACGAACTTTTCTATGACGATGCGCTGATTGGTTCGCGCGAGATGGAAATCACGCTTACGGCCCGGCATAAGGAATCAGGATCACCCGTTCCGATGTGTGGAGTGCCATATCATGCGTCCACTGGTTATATCGCAAAACTTGTGCGTAAAGGCTATCGAGTAGCGATTTGCGATCAAACAGAGGATGCCAAAGCAACCAAGAAATTGGTCAAACGTGAAGTAATACGAGTCATCACACCGGGAACGGCACTTGAGTCCCAACTGCTTGAGAATAAGCAAAATAATTACCTGGCTACAATATTTGGCTCAGGCGAAGGGTTTGGGCTTTCATTGATAGATGTTTCCACTGGTGAATTCCTGGCAACAGAGTTTAGAGGGGGGGCCGCCTATCAACAGGCACTAGAGCAATTGGAATGCTTTACTCCAAAGGAACTTCTCTTCCCCAACTCGCTTACTCAATTAATCAAACGATCTCTTCAAGAGGAGAATTCACAACCTACTCCCACCACTTCTGCGTTATCAGACTCGCGTTTTAGTAAAAACAGCAGTATCGCCTTGACTCCTATCGAAGACTGGTTCTTTGGCTTTGAGCATGCTCAGGGACTTTTGTGCGCTCAGCTCGATGTAGCTTCGCTTGATGGCTTTGGACTGCGTGGTAAGAGCTTCGCCGTCTGCGCTGCCGGAGCGGCAGTTCATTATGTGAATGAAACTCAGCGCACCCAGATAGCACATCTGAATGGCATCACTTTTTTCGAGCCAAGCGAATACTTAATTCTTGATCCAACGACGGTCGACAATCTTGAACTTGTCGAAGGAACCGACGGCAATAAACGGCAATCTCTGTTAGGGATCATTGATCAAACAATGACGGGTATGGGTGCAAGATTACTTAGGCAGTGGCTGCTTCGACCTTCTGTCAAGCTGGCTGAAATAGAGACGCGGTTAAATGCAGTCGAAGAGTTCAAGCGACTCTCTATCAAACGCGATCAAGTCAGAAGGTTGCTTGAATCACTATCTGACCTTGAAAGAATTGCCGGCAAAATCACTTTGGCCAGAGTTACTCCGCGTGAACTCATTTCGCTCAAAACTTCTATTGAACAACTTCCACAACTGCGCCAGCTCTTATCAGATTGCAGTTCCTCGCTACTCCAAACTCTTTCGGAAAATCTCGATGAGTTAAGTGAATTGGGAGAGTTGATTGGAAAAACGATTGCTGATGAACCTCCTGCGGCAAGCAATGAAGCCGGAATGATTCGTGAGGGCTATCATCCCGAGCTTGACGAACTCCGCCACCTGGCACACAGCGGAAAAAGTTACATTGCAGCGATTGAAGCACGCGAGCGTGGGCGCACCGGCATCTCTTCGCTGAAGGTCAAATTCAATAATGTATTTGGCTACTTTATTGAAATCAGCAATTCACACAAAGCACGAGTGCCCGATGATTACGACCGCAAACAAACATTGGTCAATGCCGAGCGATATACAACGCCCGAATTGAAAGAGTATGAGGCAAAGGTTCTAGGAGCAGAAGAAAGAATCGTTGAATTGGAAATCGAATTATTCAATGAAGTGCGCCACCAACTCGCTGCCGAAACGAAAAGAATTCAGGGCGTAGCCAAAGCAGTTGCCTTGCTTGATGCCTCTGCATCACTTGCAGAGGTTGCCGCAAGAAATAACTATTGTCGCCCTCAACTGCATGAAAATGATGAACTCGAGATACGCGGTGGCAGACATCCAATCATCGAAAAATTCGGCGAGCGATTTGTCCCGAATGATCTCACATTGAATAACACGACTGATCGCCTGTTAATTATCACTGGGCCAAACATGGGTGGTAAATCCGTCTTCTTAAAACAGACTGCGCTGATTTCAATCCTTGCTCAGATGGGAAGTTTCGTACCTGCAACTTCAGCCAGGCTTTCATTAGTAGACAGAATCTTCACGCGGGTTGGCGCTTCAGATAATCTTGCGCAAGGACGTTCGACCTTCATGGTCGAGATGACTGAAACAGCCAACATTCTTAATACTGCAACACCACGCAGCCTGATTTTATTGGACGAAGTTGGTCGCGGGACTGCCACGTTTGATGGCTTATCTTTGGCATGGGCAATAGCTGAATACTTACACGAAAGCTCACACCATTCGGCCAAAACTCTATTCGCTACGCACTATCACGAAATGACTGAGCTTTCGAAATTGAGGCCAGGAGTCAGGAACTATCAGGTAGCAGTTTCAGAATCGAATGGCGAGATTGTATTTTTACGTAAAGTTATCGAGGGTAGCGCAAGTAAAAGCTATGGCATCGAAGTCGCACGACTGGCGGGCTTACCACGCAGCGTTATTGATCGTGCAAGAGAGATTCTGACAAATCTGGAGCAGAACGAACTGGATGTGACTGGGAAGCCTAAATTCGCTCGTCACCTTAAAAAGCCAAGTGCCAAAATCAATCAACTGTCTCTCCTCTCTGTCTTTGAAGAAACCAATTCTCAAACCTAATTTGAATCCTCGCGAAGAGTTTGCTTTTCAGCTGATTAAGCAAGAAGGTAAAAACCTAATATCATCCCAAAACGTCTATGAGCCTGACTGATTTCGGGCAATCCTGCAGACAGCGATTTGTGGGCTTTCTTCAAGCATCTTTGTAATCATCCTTTTATCAGTTACTTGCGTTTTGCCAAGTTTATAGGTGTTACTGGCATCAGGGTTGCACAATAACCAGGTGTTATCGAATGGTGAACAGGCAAAGATAGAAAAACGAATAGTAATTTATTCGCAATTGCCTGGTATTTCAGCTACCATCCCCTTGGTTTTATGCGTGGCTGGAAGGCGCGTTGAGGTTTGGCAATGAATAGAAAATCAAGTGTGTTTTTATCATTTATCTTAAGCCTGATTTTGGCTCTGAGCGGAGTTGCACAGGATGGCAAAGACCGCAATCGTGGCCGCGATCAGAAGCCTGATGAAGGTAAGAAGAAGGAAGTAATTCAGGAAAAACCTAAGAATGATCGCGATAAGAAAGATAATGATCGCGGCTCAAATGATCGTCGTAAAAATGGCTATTATTAAGCTCATATAAGTTTTCTCTCTTTTCTCTCTCCTTACTTTTTATTAAGACCCATTGTTATTCAATAGCAATGGGTCATTTTGTTAGCTCCAGACAATTCGCTCATCCTCCAGCAAAAATTCTTCAGTAGTTGATCATATTAGGCATCAAGTTATCGCTTCTTGCCATCTGAGGCTTTGGCTAAAGTATTTTGCTGATCATCCATTCAGGATGTTCTCTATTCCAGGCTATTTCTAAGTGCTTGGTTAAAGAAAGAATAATTTGGCAAACATCTATTTTTACAGTTGATCACGAGTATAATTATTAGAGCGAAGTCTTTTCGTGGCCTTCAAAAGCCCAATCCGTCGGAAGTACCAAGGAGATTGAAATGAGAGTAGCTTCCCCATCCAGTGCCTTATTTCTCGCGCTGAGCCTAGTCGTCACCAGTGGCCTTGCGCTTGCCCAGAATAACCAAAACAAGTCTCAAGGGCTTTCTGAAAAGGAAAATCCTGAATTGATCGGAAAGCGAGACATCAATAAACACCAGCTCAACTTCTATTCACTCGATAAAGAAGTAGCGTTGGGACGCCGCGTTTCTGCTGAAGTTGACCGTGAAGGAAAATTTGTCGAAGACCCAATTATTGCTGAATACATCAACAAAGTTGGGCAAAACCTTGTACTGCATTCTGACGCTAAGGTTCCTTTCACAATCAAGGTCATGGACTCCGACGAAGTGAATGCTTTCGCCTTGCCGGGCGGATTCTTTTACGTCAACAAAGGCTTGATTCTTGCCGCTGACAATGAGGCCGAACTTGCAGGGCCAATGGCGCATGAGATCGCTCACGTGGCAGCCCGTCACGGTACAGAACAGGATACAAAGGGGCAGCTTGTTAATTACGGCATGATTCCACTCTACATCTTTGGTGGCGGATGGACTGGGTATGCAATTCAGCAAGGCCTTGGGCTAGCAATTCCGCTTGGCTTCCTGAAATTTTCGCGCGGTGCTGAAGAAGAAGCGGATATGCTAGCGGTTCAATATCTATGGGCTTCCGGCTATGATCCAAATGCGATGGCTACTTTCTTTGAGAAGCTGCAAGCTAAAGAAAAGAAGAAGCCGGGCACAATGGCCAAGATTTTCAGCACTCATCCAGTCGTCGATGATCGTATTGACAAAGTGAAAGCCCTGATGGCTCGCTTTCCAGAGCGCAGTGAATACACCATCAACACTTCAGAGTTTAATCAGGTCAAGGGAAGATTGATTGCCATTACGAATGCTCGTGGAATTACCAGCGCACGTGCTGGCGCGACAAGCGAGCCGTCACGTCCAACTTTGAAGCGTCGTCAACCAGCACCACCGGATGGTGGGACAACAACTGACTCGCCGAATTCTTCAGGTTCTTCTGGAACGACGACTGGCGAAGAGCAAAAGTCCGAGCGTCCAACACTGCGACGACGTGGCGATACCGATAGCGGTGAGAAGCCTCCAACTTCATAGTCATCCTCCAAGATCAAGTCACTCCACAGGCAAGGCTAATTGTGGCCTTGCCTTTTTTTATGCCTCTCGCCTTACTTGTAAGCGATCTGAGATTTCTGCAAGGATAACTTCTAAATCTTTGATGAGTGTTGCTCCGCCCTGTGCGAAATCAGATGTGCCACCGCCACGTCCGCCAAGTTTTTCGCAGGCGGCTTTCATCAAAGCTCCCATTTCATCTTGAAGGTCTGGAGCACGGGCAAAAACTAGTCGTGCAGCGTCTGAGTCTTGGGCAGCCAGCAAGACAACTGTTGATTCATTCTCGACCAGGCGATGCGCAAGCATTTTTATTTCATCAAAACTCCGGTCAGTAAAAACGCGTGTAATAATTCGTAAGTCATTGATGATCGGTGTTGCTGTAATGATTTCCTGCGCTTCGATTCTTGCAGCAAGCTCGCCTAAGTCGCGCACTCTCTTTTCAAGGCGCTTATTGTCGTCAATGATTTTGGCTACGGACTGCCCGGCATTATCACGACCGACACTGAAGAGACGCGCAACGGCTTGTGCCGTCTGGTTTGCGGCCCGGTAATCCCCCAAAGCACGCACACCGGCAACGAATTCAACGCGAACCATCTTCTTGGCGCGTTCCCAGCCGCGAATTGCAATCAAGCCGACTTCGCCGGTTCTATGCGCATGCGTTCCTCCACATGGCGACCAATCGAAATCAGCAATCTCGACGACGCGAACACAATCTGAAACGAAGCTCTCTTTGCGCAATGGCAATCTTGCAGCCTCGCCAGGCGATAACTCAAAAGACCTGATTTCGCGGTTCTCAAAGATAATGGCATTAGCTAAATCTTCAGCCTGTGAAATCGCAGCTTGTATCTGATCGTTTTGCAATTCCAATGCGAGATCAATTTCAGACGTGCCGCCATCCTTATCAGAAATGCGAAAGCCGCGTGTTTCTGCGCCAAAAAGCTGAAAGAAGGCTTGGGACAAGATGTGCTGGCCTGTGTGCTGCTGCATCATTTCAAGGCGGCGCTGCCAATCAATCAAGCACTTCACTTCATTGCCAACTGTAAACTTTGCGGCATCGTCAACGCTGTGATAGATGCGATCACCTTCTATCGTCACGTCCCTAATAAGAGATCCATTAATTCGGCCAGTGTCGTGTGGTTGGCCTCCGCCGGTTGGGTAAAAGGCCGTTTGATCCAGGACAAGAGTTTTATTCGCCGCATCTACTGCTATGACTTGAGCAGTGAATTCGATCAGGTGCGAGTCATTCCAGAATAGTTTCTTAGTCATACTTTCAGCTTTTCACTAAAGGGTTTTCAGGCCAAGCGTGGCGCGGATAGCGACGACTTAGCTCTTTTCTTATCTGCGGATAATGTCGTGTCCAAAAACCAGCCAGATCGGTCGTCACCTGCATCGGCCTGTGATTTGGTGCGAGTAGGTGTAGGACTAGCGGCACTCGACCTTCAGCCACAGTCGGCCCATTCGACAGGCCAAAGAAATCCTGCAAGCGCGATTCAATCCACGGAGGCTTGCCGCTTTCGTAGTTCACTTGAACACGCCTGCGTGCTGGCAAAGAGATATATTCAGGGGCCATTCGCTCCATCAGTGCATTTTGCGCCAATGACAAATATCCACGTAATACCTGAATCAGTTCACCTTGATTTATTGCAACGCGCAACTCAGCAAAACTGCGCTTCCCTTTACATAATTCGATCAATGCATCTTGCACATTATTTTCACCAAGCCGCGGAAGAGACTCATCATTAAAAAGGCTTCGCAAAAATTCCAGGCGAGCAATAAAGCGCGTGATGATTCCAATCTCAATAAACTTTTGCAGACCGATTGAATGCGCAGCATCCGCAAGCTTGCGTGCCACTCGCGATTCGTCTTCATCGCTCAATGTTCCCCAGCCAGACTTTTCGTCAATGCGCTTTTCATCAATCACCAGCTGGTCATAGTAAAAGCGATTCATGATCTCTACGCGCTCGCTTTGTGCATTCCAACTGATTTCAACCTCTTCGTGCAACTGATTAGGGAATAGATCTAGCAGCCATTCAGGCTCAATCGCACTGGCGGTTTCGACCATAGTCACATTGACACCGTCGCGACCTTTTGAATCCAGTCCGGAATATCGCTTCTCTGCTGCATCTACCGCTACCAAAAACTCAGCATCGCGAACTACACTCGCTTCAGACAAACGCGCTGCCCCGCCATTTGATAAAAGCAAAATCTCTTTTTCGTTATCAGAACCAAGTTTGCCCTTTTGAACTTTGCGGCGCGCGACACGATCTGGAAAGCCGCAAAGAATCGAAATTATCAAAGCCTCTTCGACATTTTCTGCAGCTATCAAAGGTTGATTTGGCGTTTTATTCTGGCGGCTTACGCTTATCAATTGCCTTCGCACTCTGTCTACGGATTTAGCCGCGCCCGGGTTAATCTTCCTGGCTCGTAGTTCTTCCGGCTCAAACTTGACGCGCTCAGCTTCGGCGAGGACATCTAACTGCATTAATAAATCTGACGGCCCAATACTTTTCGCATTTCGTTTTTGATCACTTGAATGAGGGGCAAAACTTTTTGCATCAAGGCTTCGCTCACCGATCAGCGCAACAATTGCGGCAGCCTCTCGCACGACACCTCTTGATTCGCCTTCGACAAGCAATCGCGATTGGCGTGGGTGTAAAGGGAAGCGCAACATTCGTCTGCCCGTTTGTGTGATCTGACCATTTCTCTCAACTGCTCCAAGTCTTTGCAGCAATGTTTCAGCCGCCACAACAGATTCATTGCTCGGTGCCTCGTACCAATCAAAATCATTCAGATCGCGAATATCGGCAGCGTGCAATTCTAATGCGATTTCTGAAAGGTCTAGTCGCTTTACTTCAGGGCTTTCATAATCTGCACGTGCCGCAAAATCCTGTGCAGTGTATAGACGCAAGCAGCGTCCGGCTTGCGTACGGCCAGCACGACCAGCGCGTTGCGTAGCGGATGCCTTGCTGACTCGCTGCACGCTCAGAGTCGGAATTCCAGACCAGGGCGAATGCCCTGCAATTCGAGCCAAGCCTGAATCAATCACGGCGACTACGCCATCAATCGTGATCGAAGTCTCTGCCACGTTTGTTGAGAGAATCACTTTGCGACGATCAGCCGGGCGGACGGCAACGTCCTGCTCAGCAGGCGGCAAATCTCCGTGAAGTGGCAACACCAGCAAATCATTTTTCGCAGCGATTTGAGCACACGCTGCCTGCGCGCGCCGTATTTCAGAGGCTCCAGGTAGAAAAATCAAAACATCGCCATTCATTTCTTCTTTCATCAACCGATGCACAGCATCGGCAACTTGATCAGCCAATGGCTTGTCGGTGTACTGTGATTGATATTCGATAGCGACATCGAATCGGCGACCTTCAGATCGCAGTATCTGACAATCGCTTAGAAATTTTGCGATGGGCAGAGCATCAAGTGTTGCCGACATCGCGACGATTTTCAGGTCGGGTCGTGTGGTGTGTTGTAATCGTCTGAGCAGGGCCAGCGCCACGTCGGACTGCAAGTGCCGTTCGTGAAATTCATCAAGCACAACAACGCCCACGCCATCTAAATTCGGATTTGAGAGAAGGCGTCGAGTCAATACGCCTTCAGTCATAAACCTCAAGCGAGTTTTGGCCGACGATACTTCATCAAAGCGCACTTGATAACCGACTGTTTCGCCCAACTTTTCGCCAAGCTCTTCGGCGACGCGTCGTGCAGACATTCGCGCAGCCAAGCGCCCTGGCTCTAAAACCCAGACCTCTTTGTTATCAGACACTGATTTGCCCAACAAGGTTGGCGGCACTCGCGTAGTCTTCCCTGCCCCCGGCGGCGCTTCAATAACCAGGTTGGGACTGGATTGTAAGGAGGTGATGATTTGCGGCAGGAGCAAATCAATTGGCAAAGACTGCAGGGTCATAGAAGCAATTTTGACTGGAACGCAAGCATCCTCGATTGCGATACTTCGTACAGTGGACTAGTACCGGAAGACTGGCAAGCGAGGACTCGCAGCAACGCACCGTGATGCCGTTTGCGCCAGTCATCAAATAACTCTTCCAAAAATTCTCAGTCGGCTCACACCGCCGTCAGGAAAGATATTGAATCGCACATGTGTGGCCAAAACTATGCTTTGAATTTCATCTTCAAAGAAATGGCGCGTGTGGGATTGTAATTTTGTTTGCGGCAAGACCTCCTGCCACTTGGTTTCATTTGTGATGGCATCGTTATCAATATTACAAACTTCAAGAGAGCAACTATCTGGGAAATTTCCTTTGAACCACGAGGTGTCTATTTCAATTCGTTCTATGCTCCCGCGCCGACCGAGCTTGATGATTGACCAATCATAGCCGGGGCCGCGTCGCCGTTTCGTTTCCCACCCATCGCTCATATTCAAAGCCTGTCCCGGCATGATTAAGTTATGACGATGACCAAAAAACATATCGCTGCAAGCAATCACGCGGCCACCATTTTCAACTGCCGCAAGGTCAATCTCGCTGTTACGTCGAATCAAACGTTCCCAGTCGGGTGCGACTTCACCGTGAACGCGCAACCGAGCAACACCGCCATCTGGATATATCTTAAAGCGCAGGTGCGTGACCCGCTGTTCGTGATATATCGCAAACGGGTTCTTTAAATCGCCCTGCAATTCGGATTTCGGCAGCACCTCAGTCCATCGCACTGAATCATCTAAAAGTTCGGCAACATCAGGTGAGCCATCAGCCGTGCAAGCTTCAAGCGAACAATGCGAAGGGTAATTGCCTCTGAAAAAGCTCGTATCAACTACAACTCCATGAATAATGCCCGGCAACCCGAGCCGCACAATGCACCAGTCGTAAAGTTCATGCAGATTCGGTGCACGTTTGCGGCGGGATTCCCAGCCATCCATCCATTTGCCAAGATCAGTATATTTGCCTTCGATAAAGATCGGGGCGCTGGCCTTGAGCAAGTTTTCTTTCGGCGCAAAGAACTCATCGTTCGCATACAGTACTGCACCGCCGAGTCGTTCTGATGCCAGGTCTATGTAATCAGTAAAATCCATGTGGTTTAATTACCCTGTCAGCAATTGCCCTGGTGGCCTCTCTGAAAATTGACCTCGTTGATAAACCTCTTGTCCGCGCACATAAACAGCTTCGACCACACCATATAACTTTCGGCCATTGTATGGCGTCAGCTTATGTTTGTGCTGAATGATCCCAGGTTCGACAACAAACGATGCCTCAGGATTCCAGATTACTACGTCGCCATCATAGCCGACTTTTAATTCTCCCTTGCGATGAGACAATCCGGCAAGTTCGGCGGGTCTTTGCGACATCCAGTTTGTGATGTCTTTCAAGGTAAAGCCGCGCTCTTTCGCATTTGTCCACATCACAGGCAAACCGAATTGTAATGATGCGATGCCGCCCCACGCTTGCATAAAATTGCCCTGCTCTTTCAGTTTCAAATGCGGAGTGCAGGGCGAGTGATCAGACACGACCATATCAATCAAGCCTTCACGCAAGGCCTCCCAAAGCTTTTCACGATTTTCCCGTTCGCGTACTGGCGGGCAGCATTTGAATTCTGTCAGACCATCAGGAATCTCTTCGGCAACGAAGGTCAAATAATGCGGACACGTTTCGATAGTGAGTGGCAAGCCTTCGGCTTTTGCTTCTTTGAGCATTGGCAGCGCATCAGCCGAAGAATGATGGACAAGATGAATGCGCGTTCCGGTTTCACAACATAGGCGAATCATCAAGGCGATGGCTTCGTTCTCGGCAGCACGCGGGCGTGAATGCAAAAAGGTTTGATATTGATTTGGGTCAGCTTGAGTGAGTGAAGGCGCGACGCGTTCAATCGGCTCAGGCAGTTCGGCGTGAACAAGCAGGACAGAATTCAGCATTGCAAGTTTCGGCATGGCATTGCGCAAATCAGATTCAGTCACATTCGGGAATTCATCCACGCCGGAATGAATCAAAAAGCATTTAAAGCCACGCACTCCGGCAGCAATCAATGGCTCAAGCTCTGAAATATTACCAGGCACAACGCCTCCCCAGAACGCTGTGTCAATCCAGCATTGCCCTTTTGCAGCAGCAAGCTTTTCTTGAAATCCACTCAGCGTAGTTGTGGGTGGAATGCTGTTGAGCGGCATATCAACAAGCGTTGTCACACCACCTGCTGCTGCGGAGCGCGTTGCAGTGGTAAACCCTTCCCACTCAGTGCGCCCTGGCTCATTTACATGAACGTGCGCATCAACAATACCAGCCATCACCACTGAATCGCCTGCATCAATTACTTCGTAATTCGCTGGCAAATCATTTCGTCCAGCGATTGCAGTAATGCAACCTTCACGAATATGAATCGCAGCTGGTGCAATGGCATCAGGCAAGACGACTCTATTTCCGGTAATTGCGATATTCATTGATTTCCAGTCATTCAATGATGGTCGTGTGAATCGTCATGACTATGCGAATGTTCATGTGTATGTGGGTGGCCTGTGTACGGCGCGTGTGCGTCAATGATCGAGCGTCGTTCAGTAGCAGGAGCTTTAAGCTGGCTTTCCAACCAGCTTACAACCTCTGTTAGGCCATCTCCGTTTTTCAGATTGGTAAAGACAAAAGGTTTATCTTTGCGCATTCGTCGAGCGTCACGATCCATGACTTCTAATGAAGCACCAACAAATGGAGCGAGATCAATTTTGTTTATAACCAATAGATCTGAACGCGTGATGCCTGGGCCGCCTTTGCGTGGAATTTTGTCGCCGCCTGAAACATCAATCACATAGATCGAAACATCTACGAGTTCAGGGCTAAATGAGGCAGCAAGATTGTCACCGCCACTTTCGACAAAGATCAATTCAAGCCCGTGAATGCTGCGTTCAAACTCGGCAATAGCTTCAAGATTCATCGAAGCATCTTCACGAATTGCCGCGTGGGGGCAGCCACCGGTTTCAACTCCGCGCACGCGCTCAATGGGCAATGTTCCCTGTCGAATCAAAAACTCTGCGTCCTCTTTTGTATATATATCATTGGTCACAACCGCCAGATTACAAGCGGGCCAAAGCTGCCTGCTCAAGCGATCAACTAAGGCTGTTTTGCCGCTGCCAACAGGGCCTGCGATGCCAACTCTGAATGCTCTTTCGTGATGTTGCATAAAACCACCTCATATCAATCACAGTATGCTTGTGCGCCGCTATCCTTGGCGGCAGGTTTCTTCCCGATTTGCGAGGCCGGAAAGACTAGCCGCCAAGGATGGCGGCGAACCAGTGGCGCACCAACCGCACCAAACATCTCAAAACAGAAAGTATCTTTGCGCCATCGGCAAGACATTTGCCGGATCACAAGTCAGCAATTGCCCATCGGCACGCACTTCATACGTTTCAGGGTCCACATCAATCTTTGGCGTAGCGTCGTTGTGAATCATGTCTGCCTTACCAACTTTGCGACAATTGTTCACACCAATTGCGACTTTGTGTAATCCGAGTTTGTCAGCAATGCCAGCATCCTGTGCGGCCTGGGAAATGAATGTCAGGCTCGTTGCTGCAGTAGCTTTACCAAAAGCGCCAAACATCGGACGATAAAGTTGTGGCTGCGGCGTTGGGATCGAAGCATTCGCATCACCCATCACGCTCCACGCAATCAATCCACCCTTAACAACCATTTCAGGTTTGACGCCGAAAAATGCCGGACGCCACAAGACTAAATCAGCCAGCTTGCCCTGTTCAATCGAACCGACGTGAGATGAAATGCCGTGCGCGATGGCCGGATTGATCGTGTACTTCGCCACATATCTTTTGACGCGAAAGTTGTCGTTGCGCGCTGAATCTTCGGGCAATGCGCCGCGCTGCACTTTCATTTTGTGCGCGGTTTGCCACGTGCGCAAAACAACCTCACCAATGCGTCCCATCGCTTGCGAATCGCTTGAAATCATACTGAAAACACCGAGATCATGCAGTATATCTTCAGCCGCTACAGTCTCAGGTCTGATGCGACTTTCGGCAAAAGCTACGTCCTCAGGCACCTGTGAATTGAGGTGATGGCAGACCATCAACATATCAAGATGCTCAGCAATCGTGTTCACAGTGTAAGGTCGCGTCGGGTTGGTCGAAGAAGGCAGGATGTTTGAGAAGCCAGCGATTTTGATAATGTCAGGTGCGTGTCCGCCACCGGCACCTTCGGTGTGATAAGTGTGAATGGTGCGTCCAGCAATTGCGGCGATGGTGTCTTCGACAAAGCCAGCTTCGTTGATCGTGTCGGTATGAATCGCAACCTGAACATCGTATTTATCAGCGACACTTAAGCACGCATCAATTGCGGCTGGCGTCGTTCCCCAATCTTCATGCAGCTTCAAGCCGCAGGCTCCGGCAATAATCTGTTCTTCAAGCGGCGCGGAATCTGAAACATTGCCTTTGCCCAAAAAGCCGAAATTCATCGGCCAGGCTTCAGCGGCTTCGAGCATGCGCGCAATGTTCCATGCGCCGGGGCTGCACGTCGTCGCATTCGTTCCCGTCGCTGGCCCGGTTCCGCCACCAATCAATGTTGTTGTGCCATTAGACAATGCGGTTTGTACCTGTTGCGGTGCGATGAAGTGAATGTGACTGTCTATTGCCCCGGCGGTGACGATCAGATTTTCACCAGCGATGACTTCGGTTGAGGCACCGACCACAAGATCAGGATCAACATCGGCCATCGTGTCAGGGTTTCCGGCCTTACCGACTTTGACGATGCGACCATCACGAATGCCTATGTCACCCTTGACTATGCCCCAATGATCAATAATCAAGGCATTGGTGATGACCAGATCAAGCACGCCGCTCGCACGAGTCGCACCTGCGCTTTGCCCCATTCCGTCACGAATGACCTTGCCGCCGCCAAAAGTGATCTCATCGCCATAATGTGTAAAGTCGCGTTCGACTTCGATGATCAATTCCGTATCAGCCAGACGAACTCTGTCGCCAGCCGTGGGGCCATAAAGATCAGCATAAGTACGACGGGGGATTTTTAAGCTCATTTGTCGGCCTCCTGTTTGGCGATAGCAGCAGCTTTAATGCTTGCATCATCAAGCGCACCATCCACAAAGCCGCGATGACCACGGATGACGCGCGAGCCTGCAAATGAGACAAGCGTGATTTCTTTCTCTTCGCCAGGTTCAAAGCGCACAGCCGTGCCGGCCGCAATATTCAAACGCATTCCGTAAGCCTGTTCGCGATCAAATTTGAGTGCGCGATTGACTTCAAAGAAATGGTAGTGGCTGCCAATCTGCACTGGGCGATCACCCGTGTGTTGCACTAAAACCGTTATGGTTTGCCGACCAGCATTGGCTTGAATGTCAGATGTTTCGAGAATGTATTCGCCGGGTTTCATATATTCTTTCGTGTCTATTCGTGGTTAATCGATTCTTTATTTAATCGGGTCGTGAATGGTAACGAGTTTTGTCCCATCGGGGAATGTAGCTTCGACCTGTACATCGTGAATCATTTCAGCAACACCTTCCATCACATCTTCGCTTTTCAAAATCGAAGCGCCGAACGACATGATCTCAGCGACGCTTTTGCCATCTCGTGCAGCTTCGAGAATTTCAGCCGTGATGATGGCAACCGCTTCAGGGTAGTTGAGTTTCAGCCCGCGTCCCTGTCGCTTGCGGGCCAGATCGGCAGCAACATAGATCAAAAGTTTCTCTTGTTCACGCGGTGTCAGATACACTGCTCAGTCTCCATTTCAGAAATTTGTTACCAAACCTTTCGCGGCAAAATCGCTTCGCAGCTATAGATCTTCCGTTTGGCACTTTGCCAAAACTCAATCAGCCCAGACACCAGCTCACGGCTATTGATGCTTACTGCTCGCACCACCAAACCATGCGCAGGCAAAGTACTGATGCCCCAGATGACTTCGTTTCGTCTTGATAGTTGCTCTGCCAGATCGCTTAACTCTTTTTCCAAGGTCAGCCAATATGAAATTTCAAAATCAACCCGACAAATATAAAAGCTGGCAAAGTGCTTATAATGACCAAGCCTTACGAGAGAATTTAGAGGGCGCTTTTGTGGCTCTAACAAGTTGCGCTCAATGGCAACAACTCTTCCCTCAGATTTAATATCAAGGCCCAAAGAGAGCTTTTCATAAGAGAATATCTCGCCTGATGCTTCACGACCGGGAGCATATATTTCCCACCAAAATAAACCTGCACCTCCGGCAAGCTCGATTTGCGTTCGCTGTTGATAGCGAGCTCCGGCAAACGGAATCAACGCATCAGGAACATATTCTAGCAAGGCGTTCTTTCGCACTTTGATTTCATTTATCTGGAAGGCATCACCAGCACTTTCTGAACAACGATAGATTCGCGTTGCACTTGTCGTCGTCAATTGTGCACGTGCATTTTCACTAACATCAACTTGCACCTGAAAATGATCACCGCCAAGAACACCACCCGATACGTTGTGCAGATGAACCAGCGTTGCTCCATCAGCTATCGAAAAGGCGCGAACTACTTTCAATGGCGGCTGCTGAATGCACTCAGCCAGGACCGTTTGCGCTCTTGATGCATTCCAGTCAAAACGCAACTGAAGCTGGCCGTGAACAGAATGCAATTTATTTTGAGATTGGAGTTGATGGACGGAATCGGTCTGCTGACCTTGCTCAGTCAATGAAGTCACTAAATCAGAAACAGTGTTTTGCATCTGATGATTGAATCACGATGATGAATTATTTCGTCTCTGGTGCGCGGGCTAATCTAACTGATGAACAATCGCGTGGCAAGCCAGGGATGATTCATGGCCAACGTCTCAAGCAGGGGTATAAAGCTGTGGATTGAATCAATCCCAGATTCAGAACGTTTGACCGCTTCGATTATTGCTGGCTTGATGTTCCATAAAATTCTCATAGCCTGTGTTTGCCCCAAAGGCAGCAATCGCTGGCAAGCTGAAATTAAGCCGATGAGTGATTGTTGCAGATAAGCCATTGCTGTTAGCTCTTCATCAAACCCAAGTACGCCACCGACTAATCCAAAAGCTGTGCAATGATGAATTTCAACATTGTTTTCCTGAGCGGATGAGTTGGCTTTGATCAGCAATTCGTGCTCACTTGAATTAATAACCAGTTGCAAATATCTGCGTCCGAGAGTCGCACTTGCCAATCTGATCTCTCTGGCCAGTTTGAGGGCGCTCAAGCGAATATTCAGATCCAGCCAGCTGCTTAAAGCTAAAGACCAATCTGTCTTTGATGCCTGCTGATATGCGGTGCGGCAATAGGCAGCATCAAGCGCACCGGTTTCAACTATGTAATCATGAAAAAACTTTTCCAGCGTTTCTGTATGAATGACGCCTTCTGCTATGAGCGATTCCAAACCCCAGGAATGCGAAGCCGATCCAATTGGCAAAGCACTGTCGGCTAATTGCATCAGCCGTAAAATTTGTTCACTGGCATTTTGGTTCATTCAATACCTGTTAGTAATGACCCGTATTTTTCTAATCCATACATTAACAGAACCGTGATCTAAATCTTAATGTCAGTCGTCGCTCAAAAAATTTTCGGTATTTATGGAACCAACTGAAAGTATCGGCGTGTACCCAATCAAGTGAGGAAAAGTTGAAAGATCGCAATGTTGGAATGTGAGGCTGATATTGCGATGTTGGTTCGCAAAATGATTTTCAGTTTGGCTTAAACGCCAAAACAAGGCTTGATAGCAGTGAGGGGCTATCAGGCCTTTCTCCTTTTCAGGTCTCAATAAATTTCCGCTTTGCCCAAAAGTTGGGTAATAACTAACATCAGATCGTGAGGGTCAACTGGTTTGGGTACATGTTTTTGATAGCCTACAGCCAATGCTTTTTCTTTATCTTCCAATCGCGCGTAGGCAGTCAAAGCGACGGCTGGCAAATCCCAGCCTCGCGCCCTTACTTTTCGCATCAACACATAACCATCTTCACCCGTCATACCAATATCAGAGACGATAATATCAACTTTCTGTTGCTCAAGAATGCTCAAAGCTTCGGCTGTTGATGAAGCAACAATGACTGTTGAGCCATAAAATGAAAGTGCCGTTTTCAAGATTTCTCTCGTGTCTGATTCATCATCTACAGCAAGGATCGTGAATTTTGAGAGCTTCGGAGCCACTTCATCTTCCACAATTTCAAGACTCTCTTCGGGTCTTAGAACAGTCGTAGGTGTGATTACTTTCGGCACTGGCAAACTAACGGTAAAGGTTGCTCCTTTTCCTATTCCTTCGCTTTCAACTTTGACTATACCGCCGTGCAGTTCCACCAGATGACGAACGATAGCCAGACCTAAACCAAGTCCACTATGCCTGCGCGTAGTCGAAGCGTCCTCCTGTCGAAAGCGATCAAAAACGAATGGTAAAAACTCTGGTGCAATCCCCTGCCCATTATCACTAACGATAATTTCGATACTGGTATCAAGTTGCTCTGCGCTGATAAGCACATTGCCATTTTGCTGAGTAAACTTCACTGCATTGGAAAGCAGATTCCAGATTACCTGCTGAAGTCTTTCAGGGTCGCCTAAAATGGTCTGGATGTTAGGGGCTATCTTAGCTACCAGATTGATCTCTTTGGCTTCGGCAGCAGGCCGGATGGTTTCGACAGCAACATTGATGATTCGTGAGAGTTCTACCTTTCGCCTCTCGACGCTCATTCTTCCGGTAATGATCCGCGAGACATCTAATAGATCATTGATGATCTGAGATTGAGACTTGGCATTGCGTTCAATTATTCCGATTGCTTTCTGGGAGTGGGAGGCGTCTAGCCGTCCTCGGCCTAACACCGCAGCCCAACCAAGAATTGCATTTAATGGGGTTCTCAACTCGTGTGAAACCGTTGCCAGAAACTCGTCTTTAAGCCGATTGGCCTCTTCTGCCTGTGCCCGTAATGTAATTTGCTCTTGATAGAGTTCTGTCGTGCTGATGGCAGCGGCTGAAAGATTGGCTAATGCAGTGGCGACGCGAATGTCGGTTTCGGTGAAACGATGCGGCTGGCGATAATAAAAAGTTATTGTGCCAGCAAGCTCCCCATATAACATCAGTGGAACAGGCAAGACAGAATAAATGCCTTCGCGTTGATATGCATCTCGACGCTTTTCCAGCCAAGGAACTTTCGTTACATCCTCGATTGGCATCGGCAGATGAAGTTTCGGAGCCTTACGACTATCTCTTTCTCTTAAAATTTCGTCTTGAAAAGACTCTGAAAGACCGAGTGCCGAAACCACGCGCCACGAATCAGAATTTGCATCCTTGCGCCAAATGGCGTATCCATCAGCGTCAATCAGCTTGCCTGACAGGTCAAGAACGGCTTGATGCAGATCTTTGAGATGCATTGAGCTAAGCAAAGTATTTGAAGCTTCAAGTAGGACTGACAAGCGTTCTTCGATGCCACGATGCAAAGTCACTGCCTGCTCGCGCTCTTTTAATGCCGTCTCTGCATTTCGATACAATCGCGCATTATCAACGGCCAACGCTGCACGCTGCGCCAGGTCTTCAGTAAATCTCAAGTCATCTTGTGAATAATGCCGGCCTGATTCTCCAGTCACAAAAGTAATTGCCCCCAAAGTTCTCCCACGCGCATTCAGCGGAACGATCATGATGGATTTGAGGCCTAACTGGCGAACCATATTCAATTGTTCAGAATCAGGTATGCCTGCTGCCAATCGGGTATCTGAGACTTCTGAGATAAGTTCGGGTTCGCCTTTGCGAATTACGCCAGGAACACCAATTGTGTCTTCTGGTTTTGGCTGATAAGTGCGGACATAAGTACTGACTAGTTCCGCCTTCGATGAGTCCTGATGCTCAATCGCTACACGGTGAATTGAACCATCTTCTTCCAAGATATCAACCACACACCAATCGGCCAAAAAAGGAACAGCCAAACGGGCGACGCTTTTGAGCGTAGTTTCATAATCAAGACTCGAAGAAAGAATCTGGCTGGCTTCAGCTAGAAATGATAAACGAAGGATAGCGGCTTCAGCGTCTGCGCGTGCGTCCTGCTCACTTTTTAAGATGGCTTCGCGTTCTTGCTGAGCCTTTTTGATAGCGGTTATATCGCGCTGAGTTCCCCACGCCCGCATGAGCAGGCCGTTTTCGATAATACCTGTCAGGTTGTTCAGGAAATAGAGATCATTTCCATTTCGATCAACTTCGTGGGATTCGGCATCAGCTAAGCGATATGCAGAACGAATGAAGGCTCTTAAATACTCGACATTTCCTTGATCTTCTCGAATCAGAAAATCACTCAGCCTGGCGCCTAATAATTCTCTGGCAGAAGAATATCCATACATCCGCGCCATCGCCACATTACACTCTGCCAGATATCCATACTCATAAAATTGATCTATCTGCTCATCCTCTGGAAGAGCCGTGGAAACAGGGGACTCCAGCTCAATACGCCAGATCCCCTCAGTGCTTTGCTCCAGGAAATCCCGGTACCGCTCCTGTATTTCTTTAAGGGTAAAATCTTCGGTGGTTGATCCTTCCTCTACACTTTGTCTGAGAGGATCATTTATCGGCATATCAACTCCAGTGTTTGCACCTAAACACGCAAAGAGCTGCCGTTGGCAGCAGAAAAGCAAGAGAGATCAAGCATCAGTGGACAAATGGAATTTAGGTGAACAGATAGCCAACGTCAATACTATCTGGAGGAAACATCAGTCCCAGATGAACGCTGCTTCATCGGGGTAACTTGGCCTCCAAGCGCGAAGATTTATAACTGGCAAATAATTTTCAGGCTATTGGTTGTGTTGTCTCATTAACTGGGTGACGCTTGCGTGAACTCATCCAGGCCATTGCCCCTTCTTTCATGAGACTAAAAATTGTGCGACGGTTTTGCAAAATCACTTTCAGCCACGCACGCTTGCCCATTTGTGGAAAGTAAATTCCACGAAAGCACAGCCGCGCGATAAGGTGACCGACGCGATAACCAAGATGTCTGTGGCTGATGGACTGAAGCGCCTGTGCATTTCGTTCCGGGCTGTAGGATGAACTCCAACCATGATCAACTTCAATCTGGGCTTCGGGAATTGTCATTTTCAAAGGTGTATGAGCCATTTGAAAAGGAGCAAAATCCATCCAGTGACGTGGACGAGTCAATCGCCCAGCCTTTTCAAGCCGAGCGTATAGCGGCGTTGAGGGAAAAGGTGTGAGCTGTCCGAAAACAGGCAGCCCCGGAGGCCACGAACGAACCTGTTGTAATGTCCGCTCGGCTACGCCCGGCGTGTCGTTGTCCATACCAAAAATGAACGAAGTGATCGCATAAACATTGCGCTGCGCCAAACGATCAAGCACCGCGGCATATTCGCCGGGCTTATTGAAGCCTTTGTTCATATCGGCCAGATTGGCAGGGTCAATAGATTCCATTCCAATAAAAATCCACTTACCACCTGAGTCGGCAATCAGGTCTACGAGTTCTTCATCGCGTAACAGATTGGCACTGATCTGCGCCACCCAGTTTAGTTGTGCGCCAGCCGCAATAATGTCTCGCAACAGCGATTTTGTGCGTTTGATATTGATCGCCAGATTGTCATCAATGAAAAAGACGGCCATCTGCCCTTTTTCACGTTGAGCTCGCGCCTTCAAACGCAACAGCTCATCAACTACGCTTTCATTGGTGCGAAATCGAATCGAATCTCCGAAAAATCCTGTCACCGTACAAAATTCACAGCCATATGGACATCCGCGTCCGGTTTCAATAGGCACGAGATTGAAAGTTCCCCAGCCCGTCCCCAGGCGTTTTAGCAAAGGTCGCATAAAAGAAGGGACAAGATTGAACTGCTTAAGATCCATCGTCTCCCACGGAATGCTCGGGTAAGGTTGCAGGCTTGGTTTGCTGTCTTTACCTTTGGCATCTGACTTTGGTTGATAAATATCTTGCAATGTACCGCGTGCGGCATCTTCAACAATTAAAGGCCACGTCTCATCAGCTTCGCCAAGGGCAATAGCATCAGCATGACGTGTCCCGCCATCGCGACCCAAAGCTTCATCCGGCATTTCAGTGACGTGTGGCCCGCCCATCGCAACCAATACACCAGCAGCGCGCAGCGCATCAGCCATGCGGTAAGCCTTAGCCACCATTCTCGTCATGGCCCCAATCCCTACCAACCTGACACCTTGCTCACGAACGAATGTAACTAACTCTTCTTCGTTCATGGCTCTGGTATTTCCATCAATCAAGATCACTTCGTGCTCTGGGGGAGTCAGTGATTTCAAAAGAAACATCCACAGGTGTGGCATAAAGTTTTTGGTAATTCCATTGTCAGGGTTGTAGAGAAGAATTTTCATTCTTTGTTTGTAACCCGCTTTGTACAGATTAGCCAGCGCCAGATTATTAAGCTTTGAGTCAGAGTACTCTCCTCAGGCTATTCATTCTGCACAACAATTGGTCATGCCATAACCAGCCATCCTGCTGTTTTCAAAGAACCTCTCGCCATATTGCACAGGCTGATCAACATCGCATTGCAGTTATTTCCAGACTAAAACATCAGCCGGTTTGAGCAATTTATTTCCCAATAATATTTCAGCCCCAGCAGGTAAAGAAATTTCTGCGGGTCGCGATGAATAATTAACACCTACCCAAAATCCATCACGCCAATTCACAAAAACACCTTCTGGATAATTTTCAACTTTCAAACCAGCGCGTTGATAGACCTCGCGCAGAACTTCTTTTTCAAGCTGTCCATCTTTGGTATGTACGCCGATATAAGTCACACTTCCCTTGCCCAGCTTTCGATAAGTCACTGCCGATTGGCCCGCGTAATATTGGTTGTCATATTGCGCCAGACTCTCAGTCCCATTTTGCGGCTTTATGACATCAGCCCAGACATTCCAACTATATTTATTGGCGCCCATCTTCACTTCGCCTTTGCCGTCATCAAGCAATAAATCAAAGAACGGGATTTCGGCACCAATTAAAGAATAGATTGGCTCTGACCATTTTGCTTCCCATAAATGACCATTGCGATCTTTCTGACCTGTGCGACTCGTCAATATCAGATGCCCGCCCTGCTCAACGTAACGAGTCCACTTGTTCACGAGTTCTTTATCAATCAACTCATATGCAGGGGCAATTAAAACCGGGCGCGATGAAAAATCATCAGCTTCTGATAAAAAATCTATCGGCGCTCCAAATGATTTTGCGATGTCAACGTAGCGAAACAGATGCCCCCACGTATCCCATAGCGCAGTCTGTTTTTGCTGATCGATATTCCAAAGGTTTTCGTGATTCCACAAAATTCCTGTCTTGCGGCTTAACAGTTCTGCCGGAGGTTTCGCGTTTGCATCGTATTTTTCACGCAGCGATTTCATTTCACGTGCTACTTGAGAATATTCCAAACCGCCAGGCAAAGGCGTCACGCCATCAGGCCCGATGATCCCATAATGATATTGCTCGCTGCCGTACAAAGGCTGGCGAAAGCGATATGGCGAAGCAAATGAATCACCTTCTGCAAAAGCATGCCAGAGCCACTTGCGAATCACGCCGGGCATTGGTTGTGGATTAATGCGTGCCCAATTAACTTGTCCGGGCTGCAATTCCATCACACCCGTTGTGCCTTTAATGCTGCGATAAAAGTTCGGCGCAAAGGCCATTGTTTGACTGCCGCCAAGTCGAAAACCATCTTCGCCAATCCCTCGTCCTCCGCTGACCGGATAGATCGTGTAAGAAACAAAGTCCAATTCATTCGAGCGGCGCGCATCAGCTCCGCCGATATTGGCAATGTAATTTGTGGTGATCCACTGCGAAGGCAAGGTATGACGGCGCAGCAATGCCGCCTGCCAGTTGAGAAACTTGCCCGTCAAATCAGCAGTAAAGCGACGAGCATCAAGCATCGCGTGCGGGCTTGGGCCATAGAGCAAAGCTGGATTTGGAATGCGAATTTGATCAAAGCTGTTGTATTGCAAACTCCAAAACGCCGCGCCCCATTCACGATTCAGAACCTCAATCGTTTTGTATTTAACTTTGAGCCATTCCTGAAATGCCTTTTGCGCAGAAGGGCTAAAATCATTCGGCGCATGCGGTTCATTATCGAGCTGCCATCCCCACACTGCCGGATTTTTGCCGTAACGCTTTGCAAGCTCCGTCACAATGCGCTCGGTGAATTTCAAGTACGTTGGATCGGCTAAGGCATTGTTGCCGCGCGAGCCGTGTTCTCGGATTCGGCCGTCACCACCAACCAAAAATATCTGCGGATACTTTTCAGCCATCCAGGCCGGAGGACACGGCGTAGGCGTGCAAAGAATGACACGCAAGTGATGCTTTGCCGCAAGCTCGACGGCTTTATCAAGCCATGCGAAATCGAACTTCCCTTCTACAGGCTCCATCATCGCCCAGGCGAACTCGCCCATATGTACAAACTCAAACCCCATCTCTTCCATCTTGGCGAAATCGCGCTCCCACTGCGACTCTGGCCAATGCTCAGGGTAGTAATACACACCAATGCGCATCAAATCTTTCGCGGGAAAGAATCGCGCAGCTGATTGCGTTTGTTGCGCAAAGATTGAAGTGGAAGGTAATAAAACAAGAGTGATAAAAAGAGCCAATAAAGACAGTATGGTGAAACGGTTTACGCGCATGTGTGTCCTCTGCTTAAATGTCGCGCAACCTGACAGGTTGCGCTGCTGATTTAGTCTTGTTTTCGAATTACGTGAATAGAGCACCAATCAGTCTGCTTTTTTCACAAAATCTACTCGACTTGTTTTGGGATCAAGGCAGACTTGTAAATCACAATTCCAAATAAACGTACACCGTGCATTCACGTTTACTGCATAAGTCAGACAATGATGCACAGGATTCCTGCCATCTGGATTCCCGAGCAGCGCAAGCACTTCACCTTCAGTTTTACCAATCAACAAATTTGTTCTTTCAAGGTTTCTCGCCATACCACCTCTTATTTTCCTGCCGCTGTTTTTCCATCTTTGCTCATTGAAACCAATTTCCGGCACTGGAATGCAGGCATAGAAAAATAATGCGACTCCAACTAAAAACGTGACCAACTTAAATAAGCGTCTTTGGCGTATAGGACTGTTCTCATTAGTCATAGCTTTCGCATTTCAAATTGCAGGTTTTGCGCCTACACCCAGCCATCTTCTTTTGACGGTAACCTGAACACGCTTATCTGTGGCCAATCGCATTTCAGCCCATCTCGCCAGCCTGACAAATGGTAAGCCAAGCAAAAAGTAGATCGCTGCGGCGATCAATCCGACTCCGATGTAATCATAATAAGTTGATGCAAGTTGCCCGTAGACTTTGGTCAATTCAACCATCGTGATGACTGAAACAATCGAAGAGTCTTTGAATAATGCAATGAAATCGTTGGTCACCGGAGGAATGACCAATCTTAGCGATTGAGGAACTATCACGTGTCGTAACGCCTGTGCGCGAGTCATCCCCAATGAAAGGGCGGCTTCCATTTGTCCTTTGGGCAATGATTGAATTCCAGCGCGATAATTCTCGGCTTCGTATGCGGCGTAGTTCAAGCCTAGTCCAACAACTGCGGCAACCAATGGCGTCAACTTAATGCCAATTGATGGCAGGCCGTAAAAGATCAGATAGAGTTGAATGAGCAATGGCGTTCCACGCATCACTTCGATGTATGAGCGTGCGAACCACACTAAAGGCCGCGAACCATAAAGATTCATCAGCGACAGAACTAAACCAAGAGCTACGGCGAGCGACATTCCGAAGATTGAAATCAATAACGTCATCGGCGCGCCCTGCGTAATCAGCACTACAAAATAAGTCCAGTAACGACTGAGCTGTTCGCGCCAGGTCATCTTTGGGGCAATGTTTTTTGTGTAATCTTCATAAGCTTGCGGTTGTTTGATGGTTTTGGCGAAAAGGTTTTCTGTCTCTTTATTCCAAATGCTCCACTTTTCATAAACCTTTTTCAGTTCACCTGACTTTATCAAATCAGACAACGCATCATTCAATTGCTTCAGTAACTCAGTATCTTCTTTACGCACGCCGATGCCATACTCCATGTATTCAATCGGCTCACCTGTGAATTTCAATTTTGGATTTGGCTGGCTGTAATAAATGGCAATCGGCCAATCCATCAACACCGCATCAAGACGTCCATTGGCGAGGTCTTCATAAGCTGTCGTTTGACCTTCATAAGTGCGAATGGTAATGCCACCTGCTTTTTGCAAGATGCGATCAGCCAGCGAGAATTTGAGCGTACCGGCAACTTTGCCTTTGAGGTCGGCGAGGGAATTGATGTTATTCGTTCCGACTCTGACACTGAGTTGTTCAGCCGCAGCGTAGTAAGGAATTGTGAAGTTGATTTCGCGCTTGCGGTCTTCGGTGATTTCCAGCCCATTCATCGCAATGTCGTAATTGCCGCGCTTGAGTGCGGGGATCAAACCGTCCCATTGATTTTGTACAAAGACAGCTTTCCGCTTTAGCTTTTGCGCTAACAGATTCGCAATATCTACTTCAAACCCCGAAACCTCGCGCGGATTTTTTGGATCAAGAAAGGCATAAGGCGCGCCACCTTCAGTATCAGCGCCCCAACGCAGTTCGGTGTTTTGGGCATTCGCCTTTATCAAAAAAACAAATGCAATGAATGTGAGCAATAAAAAGGACTTTCGCATCTGGTTCAGTTTGAAATGAAGTTTTTTAAGAATTCACGCGTTCTTTCATCATGCGGTGCAGTGAAGATTTCGCCTGGCGGACCTGACTCGACAAGTTCACCTTGCTGCAAGAAGATGATTTTGTCGGCGACTTCACGAGCAAAACGCATTTCGTGAGTCACTACAATTTGCGTCATTCCTTCATCGTCAAGTTGCCGCATGATGTTCAAGACTTCGTTGACGAGAGTCGGATCAAGCGCCGATGTCGGTTCATCGTAAAGCATCACCTTTGGCGACATTGCCAGGGCACGCGCAATGGCTGCGCGTTGTTGCTGTCCGCCTGATAGCTGCGATGGGTAATGGTCCTGGCGATCACCAAGCCCAACTTTTTCAAGCAACTTTCGCCCACGATCTTCAGCTTCGGCGCGCGACATCTTCTTCACAACCATCGGAGCTTTGATGACGTTTTCTAAAGCCGTTAGATGCGGAAAGAGATTGAAGTTCTGAAAGACCATTCCAACCTCTTCGCGCAAATGACGAAGCGTTGTGTTGAGCTTTTTCGTTGGCGTTTCGTTATGCCGCTCAAGCGTAAAGCTGCCGATCTTTACAACTCCGCTATCAAATAGCTCAAGGCCGTTCAGGCAACGCAATAAAGTTGATTTTCCGCATCCTGAAGGGCCGATGATGGCAGTCAATTCAGATTCTGAGACATCAAAGCTGATGTCTCGCAAGGCGGCACTATTGCCAAAACTTTTATTAAGATGCTGAACTGAGATCATTGCTTATCTCTGTGGTGTGCCAGCATCCTTGCTGGCAGGATTGTCCGCATTTTGCTGGATTGGGAAACTGGCCAGCAAGGATGCTGGTGCACCCAGTGGAATTACTTCTCTTGCGTCGGTTACAATGCGCCACTGAGTCACGAGATCATAACAACAAGAGTGAATCTTTATGAACCTAACGATATTCAAAAACGAGTCTTACTTAGATTTCACTGACAAGAAAAACATCGAAGCGATGAATGCAGCCTTAACATTGGTTGAGGCGCAATTAGGCCGCGAATATTCGCTGGTCATTGGCGGCGAGCGCATCAAGACCAATCAAGCTGTCGAATCGCGCAATCCATCGGAATTCAATCAAACTGTCGGCACCGTCTACCACGCTAATCAGGAATTGGCAGAAGAAGCACTAAACAGAGCGTGGGAAGCTTATGAATCCTGGAAGAACGTGCCTGTTGAAGAGCGCGCGTCTTACCTGATCAAAGCCGCGGCCATCATGCGTCGCCGCAAACTCGAATTCAATAGTTGGATGGTCTATGAAGTCGGAAAATCGTGGGCCGAAGCAGAAGCCGACACAGCCGAGGCAATAGATTTTCTTGAGTTCTATGCACGACAAGCCATTCATTACGGCGCAGCGCAACCACTGACACCTTCACCGCTTGCCGATGAGATCAACGAAGCCTTTTATGTTCCGCTCGGCGTCGGCATCATTTTGCCGCCCTGGAATTTTCCGTTAGCCATTATGGCGGGGATGACTACGGCTGCGGTTGTCGCAGGTAACACGGTTATTCTCAAACCTTCTGATGACAGCCCTGTTATCGCTGCGAAATTTATGGAATTGATGGAAGAGGTCAGCTTGCCGCCAGGTGTGATCAACTTTTTGCCTGCCGATGGCCCAACAATTGGCGAGTATTTAGTCACTCATCCACGCACGCGATTTGTCTCATTCACTGGCTCAATGGCCGTTGGATTGCGCATCAACGAACTCGCAGCCAAACACCGCGAAGGACAAATCTGGATTAAGCGCGTCATCGCTGAAATGGGTGGCAAAGACACCATCGTAGTTGATGAGACCGCTGATCTGGATGAAGCGGCAGCAGGCATTGTCGCTTCGGCCTTTGGCTTTTCAGGTCAAAAGTGCTCGGCTTGTTCACGCGCAGTGGTAGTGAAGGATGTCTATGACAAAGTTCTTGAGAAAGTCATCGAGCGAACTCGCAAATTAACAGTTGGCCCGGTCAAAGACGTAACGAATTACACCGGCCCCGTTTCAAGCCAAAAGGCATTCGACAAGATCACCAGCTATATTGAAATTGGCAGGAATGAAGGGCGAGTTGTTCTTGGCGGCGAGCGCCATGAACTGGCTGATCAAGGCTGGTTCATTCAACCTACAATTGTTGGCGACGTAGCCCCGAAAGCACGCATTGCGCAGGAAGAGATTTTTGGCCCCGTCCTGGCATTCATCAAAGCTGATAACTTTGATGATGCACTTTCAATCGCCAACAATACTGTTTATGGTTTGACCGGAGGTTTCTTTTCTCAAAACCGCGAACGAATAACACGAGCGAAACGTGAATTTCAAGTAGGCAATCTTTACATCAACCGTAAATGCACTGGAGCACTCGTTGACGTGCATCCATTCGGCGGCTTCAATTTGTCAGGCACTGATTCAAAAGCCGGAGGCCGCGATTACCTTTTGTTATTCATGCAAATGAAATCAGTCGCTGAGAAGTATTGAATAAAATCAGAATAAAAACGAAGTTTCGGAGTCACTACGTATGAACAAATTTGTATCAGCCATTCTCTTCATTTCAATTTTATCTATCACCTCATTCGCACAATTGCCGCCGCGACGGGGTTTATATCCAGCTCCACCAGCGCCACCTGTTGGCCAATCAGCGCCAGACTTCACGCTCAAGGATACAGCCGGCAATAAACATGCACTCAAGGATTATCGCGGCAAGCTCGTCGTCATTGGCTTTCTCTCAACTGATTGCACTGTGACCAGAGCTTATGAAGAACGCATTCGCACGCTGGCCGGTGAAGCGCAATTGCAAGGTATTGTTTTTCTGGGCATCAATTCAAATGCTACCGAGACAGTCAGCGAAATCAAACAGCATGCAGCTAAGGTCAAATTCGACTTTCCGATTTTGAAAGATGATAAGAATAAAGTTGCTGATTTGTACGGCGCTGAGCGAACGCCTGAAATGTATGTCTTAGATCAGCAAGGCATCCTGCGCTATCACGGACGCATTGATAATTCGATTGAGCCTCGTCAGGTCAAGCGTCGCGATCTGCACGAAACGATTAATGAGATTCTGGCTAAAAAACCTGTCAGTACACCTGAAACAAAGGCTTTTGGATGCGCCATCATCCGTGCTCAACGAGCCGACAGCAATGCAACATATGAAGGCAGACCAACCCCTGCCGTAGATGACATCACTGTGACAAAGTTAAAGCCCACCGATTTCAAGCAACTCGTCAAGCAGTCACAAGGCAGCGTATTGGTCGTGAATTTCTGGGCTACGTGGTGCGGCCCTTGCGTAGCAGAGTTCCCTGAGTTCGTAAAGCTCGACGAAAAGTATCGTGAGAAAGGCGTTAAGATAGCCGCCATCAGTTCAGATGAACTGACAGACATCCAAACCAAAGTGATTCCATTCTTGAAAGAACACAAAGCCAGGTTCGACTTTTATATACAAGAAGCCGAAGACCCACAGGAGATGATTGATGTAGTCGAAAAAGAATGGAGCGGTGCACTTCCTGCCACGTTTGTCTATGACAAGCAAGGGAAAATGATCCTTAAGAAATTCGGCGTGATTGATCGGGATGAGTTAGTCAAAGCAGTTGAGAATGCCTTGAAGTGAGAAAGAGGTAAACGATAGAAGGTAGTGGGTAACTTGCGGAACTTTATTTCTGATTATCTCTGCTCCCTTGCTCCTTATCCACGCTTTTCTGCCGACTACCTCTTAAGCTACCTGCCGGACATTCGCATCACTGGCTTCGCGGCGATGATTCAGGACTACGCCTAAAACGCGGGCATTGGCTTTGGCCAGCAAGGCGCGAGCGGGTCGCACTGGTGAGCGTTGGTCACCATCCTGCTGTGCGATGATCACGACACCATCTGTTAATGCGGCGAACTGTGCAGTCTCTTCTTCAGCAGTAATGGCGGGCAAATCAAGGAGAATTAAGTCAAACCGCTTTCTAAGCATTTCAAATAGCACGTGCGTATCGCATCCGCGAGTTAACTCGGCAAGAGTGACTCCGCCACGCGGCGTTGTTATTTCGCTGATGTTCGCGATTGGCGTACGACGAATAGCAATTTGAAAGCTGTCTTTCGTATCGTTTTTCACCATTTCCAGCGTGGCACTATTCGATGGATTAATTTCAAAACGCCCTATTCGCAACTCTCCGCTCTCGGCTAAGGCCTGACTCAAATTGTTCGTCACAAAACTTGTCCCATCACCACGCGCTGCACCGCAGATCGCCAACACTTGCAACTTTTGCGATTCACGCGCCTGTAAAATCACTTTACCTAACTGGATAAACTCTTCCCTCCATGGCGCAGTCGCCAGGCCTGATGACGCTGGAGCAGGCATAGCCATTGGTGTTTCAGACAAACTTGACGCCATAGTTTCGGTCTGCCCATTGTCTAAATCTATATCATCGCTTTCAGCCAGATAATCCTCGACTGCTGCGGCAATTGCGGCTTTGATTATCTGATCTTCTGCTTCTTTAGCACTCTCTTCTGCTTGAGCCTCAATTGGATCTTCGATGGCGACAAAGTGTGCTGTCTCAGTTTCACCTTCGTCTAACGACATTTGAGATGAAGGTTCAGTGTCGCGTAACGCAGAAAGAGTTTCAGACTGATTGACTCTCTTCTCTTCTATCAACTGGTTAAACTCAAAAGCACCAAGAAACTCATCCGTCTTTTGACAGGAACCTCGTGTCAGCATCAACGCCTCAAAAACTCTCGCCATTTTCTATTTTACCTTTCAGGCCGGAAGCCGGTTAATTTCTTTAGGTGTGAAACTAAGCAGGTCAATTCAGGCAGGGCCAATGGGCTAAGAGTTAACAAACCATCATCACAAATCTATGACATTGTAATGATACAGAGACAAGTCACAGTACTTTGCCGCGCGAAACTGGTGCGCCAGCATCCTGATGGCAAGTCTTGCGTACTGAGGCCATCGCACGAAGATTTGCCATCAGGATGCTGGCGCATTAATCAAAGAAAACGGGCAGCCCAATTAGGCTACCCGTTCAATTGAATAATTCTATTCCGACAGGATTTAGCTTTTAGCTTAGCGAAACAGTCACAAAAGCCAATTGGCCATTGCGCTCGATCTGCAAGACTACATCATCGCCTTTGAGGGTACGAAGCGCACTGATCAAATCCTGAGCCTTTGCAACTGGCGTACGATTGATGCGATGAATTACATCACCACGCTGCAAACCAGCTTCACTGGCGGGGCTATCGGGCTGCACCTGCTGCACGACAGCACCTGAGTTGATCTTTAACTTCAGTTCACCCGCAACCTGTGGAGTGATGTCAGAAACTGAGACGCCAAGTTTCACATTCCCTTGTTCTTCAGTTTCTTGCGCCGCTATTTCCTGACGGCCTGGTCGCTCACCAAGCGTAACATTGGTTGTTTGTGTTTGCCCATCGCGGACATACTTCACAACAACACTCTTACCGACCGGAGTATCACCAACGATCTCTGTCAGCTGTTTTGGTGAAGTCACCTTCTTACCATCAAATTCTGTGATGATGTCACCGCTCTTCAAACCAGCTTTGGCTGATGGACTCTTTTCTGCTAAATCACCGATCACAACACCATTTTTGCCATCGTAGCCGAGTGATTGTGAAATCGCGGGCGTCATCGCTTGCAGGTTGATTCCCAAATAACCGCGCTCGACTTTTCCGCTCTTAACAAGCTGTGCATAAACCTTATTGGCAAGGTTTGAGGGAATTGAAAAACCAATTCCTTCGCTGCCGCCCGAACGAGAAAAGATCATCGTATTGATACCGACAATCTCCCCAGCCATATTGACCAATGGGCCACCTGAGTTGCCCGGGTTAATCGAAGCATCGGTCTGAATGTAGTTATCGTATGGGCCTGCCCGCAGATCGCGACCTGTGGCTGAAACAATACCGGCTGTCATTGTTTGCTCAAGGCCGAATGGACTGCCAAGCGCCAATACCCATTCACCCTGCTCGAGCTTGGATGAGTCACCAAGTTTGGCAAAGGGCAGATTTTGCGCGTCAACTTTAATGACAGCTAAATCTGTTTCCGGGTCTGTACCAATGCGGCGCGCTTTTAATTCGCGGCCATCTGAAAGTTTGACTTTGATTTCGTCTGCTTCACCAGCAACGTGATTGTTAGTCAGGATATACCCATCAGGTGTAATGATCACACCTGACCCAGTGCCGCGAGTGGCGCGAGGTTGTCCGCCACCAAAGCCTTCAAACCCGGGGATTGAAGGGAATCCTTCAGGCAGGCTCGCACGAGCCTGAGTTTTTGCTTTCTCAACCACATCAATATTTACCACTGCAGGCTTGACGGCCTTGGCAACATTAATGAATGCGCGGGAAAGCTCTGCGGGAGATGCCAGCACAGGAGTCTGCTTTGCAGGCGTCGCTGCAACCTGTGCTTCCTGCCCATAGACTTGATGATGAAGGCCGAAACCTATCCCCATCCCGACGGTCAGCACAAATGCTGAGAAAAGCGCCTTAACGCCTTTTGCACTAAATAAGTTATTACTCGTCATCATATTCATCCCACTCAAAAATTGTTTTTGATTAAGCTCAAGCAACTTGAGCAAAGCTACTTGGACTATTGAACCAGTCTTGATTAGCCAGTGGTCTTACCTCTGACAAACACTTTTGATGTAGGAGTCAAATAACGAGGTGTCTGACAATTTCATTATTGGGTGTTAAGAAAATAATGTGGCGCGGATAAATAAAAGCCGCGCCACATCTCAAAAATTTCGGTACCTGCTTATTTCGACCGCTCTGCATAATCTTCTGAAGAGACCGGATTAAGTTCCCAACGATCACGATCTCGCTTACCAAGCTTTTCTTCCATCCCTATCTCTTCGTTATCTTCATAGGTCAAGCCCATCGCCTCGCCTATCTCTTCAACTACGTCCTGATCAGGTGTGGGATTACCTCCAGCAACAGCCTCTTCGCCAACGTTTGCTTCGTCCCAGGCTGCATCAATATCTCCGCCTGACAAAGTCGGTGAAAGCGAATGATGCTCTTTTAGCCGATTCTTTAATAACTCGCTTCCTGAACCCAGCTTTTGCGCTTCTTCAAATTCCTGTGCTACTTCGTTATCTGGTTGAAAAATTTCCGATTCCATTCTTCCTGCATTCAGAACGTCGCCTTGTTTTTCCTGTTTTGTCTTTGCCATAAAATTCCCCTTTTTCTGCACTTGAAAAGACGTTTCTTCCTTTCAAGCAGTCTGAATAAAGCCCATTGGATGTTGTGTAGGTTTAAGCTCAACTTTGATCCATCCCGGCTGTCGCTCATCAAAAGCCTTATAAGCATCTATTGCCGATGTCAGCGGTTCCTGCTGCGTCAATATCTCAAGCGGATTGACCATGCCGCTTCTGACCATTGAAACCAATTCCGGCAGGTAATGACGATGATTACAATTTCCCATATTGAGCGTCAGGTTTTTATTCATCGCCATGCCAATCGGAAAGGTGTTTGCCGTTTGCGGGTAAACACCAATGATTGAAAGCGTGCCAGCTTTGGCCAGTGCCTCAACAGCCCACCTGAGAACCTGTGAAGGAGCATCCCCAGGAACCCAGTTATCACCATCAGGATGAGTTTTCTGAGCAATCTGTTTCACTTCCTGCTCGAATTCCTTTTTGTGCTGCTTTGATTTTTTTGATGCAGGGCCATCATGTGGACAGACAGCATCTACACCGACAGCATCAATCGCACGATCTATGCCTATCCCGCCAGTTAATCTCTTGATGGCTTCAATTGGGTCTTCTTCATTGAAATTGATGACTTCGGCACCTTGCGCCTGTGCCATTTCAAGCCTTGAAGGGATTGTATCTATTGCAAGAATGCGCCCTGCACCAAGTAGTCTGGCACTGAGAATTGCAAACTGCCCGACAGGGCCGCAACCAAAGATAGCAACGGTATCACCGCTGCGGATTTCAGCTAATTTTGCGCCAAAATACGCAGTTGGGAAAATATCAGATAATAAAATTGCCTGATCGTCATTGACCTCATCAGGCAGTTTTACAGGGCCAACATTGGCAAAAGGAATGCGTGCGTATTCAGCTTGTAAACCATGAAAAGGCCCGCTTGATTTAGTACCTCCGAAAAAAGCCGTTCCGGCTCCCGACCCATTTGGATTGGCATTGTCACATTGAGCGTAATATCCAGATCGGCAATATGCGCAGTAACCGCAGGCGATGGTTGAAGGAATCACTACCCGGTCGCCGACTTTAAGATTTCGGACATCTTTTCCGACCTCTTCGACTACGCCAACTCCCTCGTGTCCCAGAATGGTACCCGGTTTCATTTCAGGAACGGTGCCGCGTACAAAGTGTAGGTCTGTCCCACAAATCGCACTGGCTGTTAGGCGTACGATAGCATCTGTTGGCTCTTCGATTTTTGGTTCTGCAACCTCATCCAAACGAATATCGCCAATACGGTGAAAGACAACTGCTTTCATTACTCCTCCTAAGCTTTATTGACACTATGATGTAGGTTATCTGCTCGTGATTCTGTTTTAGCAGTCCTGTTTCCAAGCATAATAATTAGTCCTAGAATGGCACTGATTAGCATCAATAAATTGGTTACTACGAATACCCAATTCCCGACCAGCCAGCTATAAATAGTGAAACCTACTGATGCCGCGATCTGCCCGATGAATAGCCACTTTGAGACGCCTTCGCTCGATGCTTCGCGCCACTGCTTATAGACCTGCTTACTGATTGTCATCAGCAAAATTACAGAGCTTAACCAACCTAATACTTCAGTCATAAACTCATTTCCTACTTCGCCATTCTTTGAGCAATCCACAGGCCAGCAAAACTGGCATCATTAACTTATGATCCGCTTATCTTTCACGCTTCATTATTTTGGGCTTATTAGCTGAGGGGTTGCAACGCGAACTTTAGTTAGTACGTCAAAGAAGTCACGGGTGAACCTCCTGACTTGAGGCGGTTATTCAAAGAGTGGGTGGCTCTTTGATAACCGCCGTTTTTTTGCCTTCATTTAATTTTGGTTATTTAGATGCAATACAAAAGCACGCGCTTTTCTATCTCTTGAGCTAGGGACAGCTGTTCGCTTCCCTATTTCAAACGTTAATAGATTACTAAGCGTGTGCTTTCTATTACTTCGCTAATCAACCATTCACTGAACTAGCTTGTAGTTGTTTTCGAGCGATTTTGAGTGCCGCTTTGCCCTGTTGAAGTAGTCGTTCCAGTAGCACTCGATTGGGTTGATGTATCAGTTATTGAAGTACTGTTAGCTGTATTGGATTGCGAACTCCAGGATTGATTAACTCTGATGTTGTTAGTGACGTCCTTGACACCTGATACTGATTCGGCAATGTCTTCGGCGAGATGTTTAGTGCGCCGCCGATCAACGGTTCCCGTCAGCGTCACGATACCTTCGCTCACGCTCACATCAATATCTGAAGCATCAACATCAGGATGTTGCATCAAACGCTCATTTACGTCTTCCTGAATGCGCTCATCAGAACGGCGATAGCTTTTTGGTCCGCGACCTGTGTGAGTACCATACATTCCGCGACCTTCACTATAACCACCATATCCGCCTGATGAACCACTGTAGCGATCATCCATTTGACGGCGGCGCTCAGCTTCTTCATCGCCGAACCACGACTTTACCTCGTCTGCGGCACGATCAAAGAATCCTCTTCTATTCTCGTCATTTTCACCGCCAGAATAGCGATCATAGCTTTCGTTCGAGCGCGGGCCATAGCCTTGATTATAGTTGTAGCCATAGCCAGTATCTTCATAGCGGCTGCTGCGCCCACCTTGCGGGCTGCTTGAATAACCGCGCCCATAGGCGTATGAGCTTCCTGCATAACCTTCGCCACCATAACCGTAGTTGTAATCGTCTGTCTCACCGAACGAACGGTTATAGCCACTCTCGCGTCCATAACCACGCTCATCATCAGATGAATAATTACGGTTATAGTTACGGCCATAATCTTCACGACTTCTTGAAGCTCCTGAACTGTAACCACCTCTGGATTGACCATATTCCGACTGACCATAACCAGACTGGTTATAAGGTTGATTATAAGATGACTCGCCGATGCGACCTTCGCGGCTGTAATTTCCTTCGTATCCACCGCGTGAACTGCGCCCGGTCATCCCTTTATAGCCTTCCCTCCGATTGCCTTCGCGGCCATAGCGATTTCGGCCTTCTTCATAGTTAGTGTCTCGACCGCTTGTATAGGTGCGGCCTGAACCATATTGCTCATCATCGTCATACACTCTGCGGTAACGGTTTCGATCATAATCTCGGTCTGCCATTGTTACTCCTCCTCTAATCGAAAATTAACGCCGATCAGGAGCGCAAACTCGCTGAAATTCACTTAGCTGATTAGGGATTGGACATTGAATCAATCAGAGTTTCATTACTTGCTGACCTCACAGCAAAATCTAATCTGACTAATATCAACGATTGTGTGTTCGGCATCAGGCCATTGAGAATAGTTGAGTGGACTGTTCATAGACACTTCCGGACACGCAATAACATCCCATGTTGCTTGCAGCAATCTGTACGCCAGCAGTCTTAATTTTGTAGGCAGAGTATTGAGGAAATTAGCAGAGGTAAATGATGAAGTTCTTAAGATATTTTGACCTCAGCATTCACTCAAAATAAGGCACTCTGAATAAGGAAGGTTATTTTTCAAGCATTGGCTCAAGTGCCTGCCATACGTTATCAACTACGATCTCTGTTCCCTTAACATTTGGATGGACGTAATCGCCTTGATTCAACTCTGGATTGCCGGCCACGTTGGCAAGAAAGAATGGAATCAAGACTGTGTTGTATTCTTTGGCAAGCTCTGGATAAAGGTTATGAAAATCGCGTTGATACTCTTCGCCATAATTGGTCGGCGCTTCCATTCCAGCAAGGATGACCTTGATATTACGCTTGCGCGCCTTCTCAATCATTTGAGCGAGGTTTTTCTTGGTTTGTCGCAAATCCTGACCGCGTAACATATCATTCGCGCCAAGTTCCAAAATCATCACTTTAACATCCCTTGCGTTCAGCATTTGATCAATGCGCCGCAATCCGCCCGCGGTCGTATCGCCAGAAATTCCTGCATTGACGACATGATAATTATAGCCGCGCTCATCAAGGCGTTTTTGCAAAAGTGTCGGATAGGATTTTGAGGATTCAAGGCCATAGCCTGCAGTCAGGCTGTCACCAAAGGCCAAAATTACAGGGCGCTCACCAGGCTTGGGTAACGCAGCCGAATCCTCGTTATTTGTTGCTGTTGCGGCCTCTGGTCGTGCTGACGATCCGGCCTGTACGTCTCCGCCACTTCTACAACCAGCGAACAGCACACCGCCAAACAAGATCAAGAACAAATAAAGCGAGAGATTTCGTTTAGTAGATTGCAATTTGTTTGTCTCCTTCTGCATTGTTTTCCCGGTATGCTTTGATGAAATTAGCTATACTCAAGTTTGCAGCAAACCCCTTACGATTTGAAAAACGTACTTTCTATGATTCGATTAACAAACGTTACCAAAATAGTCACCAGTGGTTCTGAGAAGCTGACCATTCTGCACGCTGTCAATCTTACCATCCCACGAGGCCAATTTGTCTCTGTTGTTGGGCCATCAGGCAGTGGAAAATCTACGCTGCTTGGTTTAATTGCCGGACTTGATAGCCCAACCGAAGGTGAAATTTTTCTTGATGGCGAAGACATTACCAAGATGAGCGAAGACGCGCTGGCCAGTTTACGCGGAGCCAAACTTGGATTTGTCTTTCAATCATTCCATTTGATTCCATCGCTGACAGCATACGAAAACATTCTTGTGCCGATGGAAATAGCCGGACTACCCAAAGCCAGCCAACGAGCCAAGGCTTTGCTGAACGAAGTCGGCCTTGAAAATCGCGGGCATCATTATCCAAGTCAGCTTTCAGGCGGAGAGCAACAACGCGTAGCCATTGCGCGGGCCTTCGCGAATGAGCCTCCGATTTTGTTGGCGGACGAGCCGACAGGAAACCTCGACGCTAAAAACGGCACACATATTTTCGATTTGCTTATTCAGCTGAATCGCACACGTCAAACGACTTTGGTGCTTGTCACACACGACCATGAATTGGCTGGACGCGCTGACCGCAAGATTAGTTTAAGCGGAGGACACGTGGTCGAAGATCGTTTATTGCAAGCTGAAACAACTGCCGATGCAGTTTCAACCTTGAATTAGTTGAGTGCAAATAAGAGGGCGCGGTTTCTTTAACCGCGAAGGGACTTGATCCAAGATGCGTGGTTAAAGAAACCCCGTCACCTGTTTTCGACAGTGAGGAAGCAATGAATTTCATTCTGACAATGGCTTGGCGAGAGATTCGAGCCTCGTGGCATCGGCTGCTCTTCTTTTTTCTTTGTATTGCAATCGGTGTTGGATCAATCGTTGCCTTGCGCTCGCTCGTGCAGAACATTAGCTTTTCGGTTGGCACACAAGCGCGCACACTGTTAACGGCCGATGTTCAATTGCAATCGAATAATCCTTTAAATGAGGCCGCACAAAAAACCCTCGAAAAATATTATTCGTCAAATTCAGTCTTAGATCATACTGAAATTATCGAAACGGCCACGATGATGCGCCCTGTGGGCAGGCCCGATGCTGCACCAAAAATGGTCGAGCTGAAGGCTGTGCAAAGCGCCTTCCCTTTTTATGGCGAGATGGCGCTAGGCGGAGCAGAACCTTATTCATACAACTTGCTCGCCGGTCGTGGCGTGCTGGTGAAATCCAACTTGATGACTCAGATGAATCTGAAAGTTGGTGATCGCGTCAAGATCGGCAAACTTGAATTCATCGTGCGAGGAGTGATCGAACGCGAACCGGGCAATACGCTCAACGCCTTCAGTCTCGGCCCGCGCGTGATTGCCAATTACGATGATCTCAAAGCCGCCGGGCTGCTCGGCTTCGGCAGTCGAGCACGATTCAAGGTCTTATTGAAAGTTCGTGATGGTGAGGCGGTCAACGTTGCAGCTCAGTTAAAACGCGATTTGCAATCACAGCCATTAATCAGCGTTCGCTCATTTCGCGATGCAGAGAATCGCGTTTCAGAATCCTATTCTCGAGTCGAAAACTATCTGAGTTTGATTGGCTTGATCATTCTGGTGCTTGGCGGAATTGGCATCTCAAGCGTGACTCGCGTTTTTGTTCAGCAAAAGATGAAGACGATTGCGATCCTGAAATGTCTCGGAGGTCGGAATAGCAAAGTTCTTGGTACATATTTGGTGCAGGTCTTATCGCTCGGAATCGTCGGCAGTATTCTTGGGCTTCTTTTTGCGCGTCTGATTGTCTATCTTGTCTCGCACTATCTATCAGATCAACTACCGCCCGATGTGCAAATCGGACTGACGTGGCCGGCAACTGTTCAGGGATTTGGCATAGGCATTTTGATTGCGCTTCTGTTTGCCGCATTGCCGCTGCTCGAAGTACGACAAATCAAACCAAACCTTGTTTTGCGCGCTGATACGACTGTTAAGAAATGGCACTTTGACTGGCTTAAAGCGGTCGTTACGGTTTGCGTAGTCGCAGGACTGGTGGCACTGGCAAGTTGGCAGGCCGGTTCTTTGAAAATCGGTATGTTCTTTCTTGGTGGACTTGCAGTAACGGCATTTTTACTGAGCTTAACCGGAACCCTGCTGATCAAGCTCTTGCGCAATCTCAGACATATTCCTTCTTTCACTTTGCGGCAAGGCATCAATAGTCTTTATCGTCCGGGCAATCAAACCAAAGTTATTCTGATGGCAGTCGGGCTGGGAGCATTCTTCATTATTTCAGTGCGCTCTTTGCAGGCGAATTTGCTTGAAGAATTCAACCTTGATTTGAATGGTGGCGCGGCGGATATGTATTTGATTGATATTCAATCAGACCAGCGTGAAGCACTAACAAACATCGTGCAGCAAACAACTAATCATCCTCCGCAATTAATCCCAACATTGCGTGGTCGAATCACAGCGGTCAATCAAGAGACTGTTAATCCTGATTCGCCAGAAGGGGGCGAGCGACGTGGTTTTCTAACGCGCGAGTATACGTTCTCTTACCGGCCTAAACTCGAAGAGAACGAAAAGATCATTGCCGGAAAGTTTTGGGATGAAATGCCAGGTAAGGAACCAGAGATTTCGATTGAAGAGACACTTCAGAGAAACTTGAAAATTGGAGTCGGAGAGACATTGACGTTCGATATTGCAGGCATCCCGATCACTGCGCGTATTACCAGTGTCCGTAAAGTTGACTGGCGCAATTCTCGCATTGGTTTTCTGGTGATCTTTCGTCCAGGGTCGCTTGAGTCCTACCCGCAAAATTTGATCACAGCACTCAAAGGCCCTTCTCCTGGCCCTGAGCGTGCACAATTCCAGCGAAACCTGGTCGAAAGATTTCCGAATGTTTCAGTCATAGATATCTACGAAATCATTGAATCGGCCTCGAAAGTCATCAACACAGTTACGCTTGCCGTCTCGTTTATCGGCGGCTTCGTTTTGCTAAGTGGGTTACTAATCTTGATCGGCTCGATTGCGATGACCAAATATCATCGTTTGTATGAATCAGCGATTCTGAAAACTCTTGGTGCAAAAAAGAAGCTCATCATTGCTCTGACGATTATTGAATATGGCGTAATCGGATTGCTTGCAGGCTTGATCGGCTCTGCCGCAGCTGTTGCCTTAACTTGGTCTGTCAGCAAGTATGCCTTGGATATTAACTGGAATTTCCTACCTCTGATTAATCTCTCAGGCATCGCAGCAACATTGATACTCGTAACTCTAATTGGTGTTTTTTCAAGCTGGGATGTGATGATCAAGAAACCTCTTGGCATTTTGAGATCAGAGTAAAGCAGGTCGGCTTGATATTTTTCTGTTGAAGTTTAGAGACCGATTATTTTTCATTTGATTTCATAAAACTGGAATTAATGCCTGTTTCGCAGTTTCCTTTGCTTGCTGTACGCGCAGAAACCATTTTGATTGAAGAGTAGATCAGGTTGTTTTTTGCTGACTTGAATCTATTGGTATCTGTGCGTCACCACTTCTGTACGTGAAGAGGAAAGGGCAAAGTAATCAGGGAATTGATCTGGCAGGAACTCTAAATCCTTTAACTTGTTGGATTATATTTCTTGACTTTGCGCGCAAAGATGTCGTTCAATGCCAGACGGAGTTGACCTCACACTAACAACTTCATATTCACTGGGTAAATCTCAATCACAGATTGCTTCTTCCGGCAAATAATCTTGTCGTGCATCGGGTTTTGTCCTCATCTCACCCGCTCGATCTACCGGCAACGTCAGATGATCAGCTTTGAATTTCAAAGACCCGATCAGCATCTAGGCTTTGAATGATGGATGTGCCCTTGCGTTTCACTGCGCATTCCCTCACCTATTTCTATCGTTGTTGGCCATTCCTAGCACCACCGACATTTAAGAGGAACTTATGCAATACAATTGGATCAAGGTCATTCGCAAACGACACTTTAGTACCAGTCCCAGGTCTTCTCAGCCTCGAAGACTAACCAACCTGATCAGACTCCTGTCGATTTGCGGCGTGCTTGGGGCACTCTGTTTCGGGTTCATGTTCTGGCGCACGATTGCGGCCAGTTACTTCACCATCTCGACCGTTGCAGGAAGTGCTGGAACCAGTGCCGCAGACATTTCATTCAATACAGGGCGGGGCGTCGCGTTTCAACCAGGAAATGGCAACATCGTATACGTAGCCGATACGAACAATCATATTATTCGCAAGTTCGATTTCAGCACTCCGACCCCCACAGTTACAATTGCGGCAGGTCAATTTGGTGTCGCAGCGTCTGATCCGACCAATTCAGTTAACCTTGGGGATGATGGACAGGCAATGAGTGCGCGTCTTAATAAACCTTCTGACATTGTGCTTGATAGTTCAGGAAACCTATATATTGCAGATTCCGGCGATAATCGAATTCGCAAAGTTGCCACTGATGGAACGATCACCACAGTTGTCGGAACAGGGTCAATCGGTGCTACGGATGGCAATGGAACAAACGCTACGCTTAACGACCCGCGCGGACTTGGCATTGACGGTTCTGGCAATCTTTACATCGCTGATACTGGCAATCACCTGATCCGAAAGTTTAATGGGACAACAGTCACGAAGATTGCCGGAAACGGGACATCAGGGTTTAGTGGTGATGGTGCAGCAGCAATAGACTGTCAATTGGCCTCTCCGCTAGATGTTGCTATAGATGCTGTTAATAAAATCTATATTGCAGATACCGGCAACAACAGGATTCGTGTGGTTACAACCGATGGCAACATCAACACACTGGCAGGCACAGGAGCAAGCGGATTCAATGGCGATGGTCCCATCCAAGCTACATCGCTCTCACTCTCATCACCTTCATCAGTAGTTTTGAATACTATCAATGGTGGCCTCTTTGTTTCGGACACTGGCAACAATCGAGTCAGGTTTATTGCTGCTGGCGGAATTATGTATACGCTGGTTGGCACATCAAATCTTAATGGAACAGTGGCTAAAGGGTATGATGGCGATGGTACGGCGACACAGCACAGCCTTTTCTCACCATATGGCATAGCCTACTTTATTCAAGGCGCTGATGCTTCAACAGCTAAAGTGGTCTTTTTAGATGCTGACAACAATCGTCTGAGGATGCTCAATCTTTCAACCAGCATGCTGACAACTCTGATCAGCGATGGTTCAGCTGGATTCTCGGGTGACAATGGGTCAGCAACAAGTGCCAAGCTTAATGCACCGCTCGGAGTTGCTGTAGATTCTTCTGGTAGCGTTTATCTTGCCGACTCTTCCAATCACGTGATCCGCAAAATTACAGGTGGCACGATAACCACTATTGCGGGAACGCCGGGCGTTTCTGGTTCATCTGGAGAAGGTGTGTTGGCAACTACGGCAACGCTTAATAAGCCCACGGGAATTGCTATTGATGCAAATGGTACGATCTACTTTTCTGATACTGGCAATAATATGATCCGCAAAATTACAGGCGGCATCATTTCAACGGCTTTGACGAGCGCCCCTCTGCCATCGTCATCGCCTAATCCGCCACAAGTCGCATTGAATGCGCCACAAGGGTTGTCCTTTGATAGCCTTGGCACGCTCTATATCGCTGATACTGGCAACCATCGTATCGTCCGCTTTATCACGGGACTTGCAGCATCAACTGTGGTGGGAACAGGTGAACTTGGAGTTAGTGGCGATAATGGCGCTGCGACCTCAGCGCGTCTCAATTTTCCGCAAGACGTCGCAACCGATCCGACTAGTGGCAATATATATATTGCAGATACCGGAAATCATCGGGTCAGATTTGTGAATTGGTCAACAGGTAAGATTTCGACAGTCGTTTCGACAGGGCTGGTGCGTCCCGACTTTTCAGGAGATGGCGGACTAGCTTTAACAGCCAGACTTGATACACCTGTTGCGGTAACAGTTGATAGCGGTGGGGCATTGTACATATCAGATCGCGGAAATAACCGCATTCGTCGAGTGGTTGGCGGAATTATCAATACGATCATCGGAAGCGGAGCATTTGGTTTCTCTGGTGACGGCGGCAATGCATTACTTGCCTCAATGAGATTTCCTAATGGCCTTGCGATTACCTCAACGGGTTTATACCTTGCTGATACTGGAAACTCACGCATTCGTTTTGCCTTACTTCCAGACAATTCCGCTCCGGTCTTAAATAGTCCTGGCAATCAAACTGTCAGTGAAGGTTCGACGCTTTCGTTCACGCTTTCGGCCACTGAGTCAGACGCGGGGCAGACACTTAGCTATTCGATGAGCGGCGCGCCAACAGGCGCCACACTTGATCCGAGCAGCGGGGCATTTTCATATACGCCTGATTACACAGTAGCCCCTAACATCGTAAGTGGCTCGACAGTATTTAATGTAACTTTTACTGCGACCGATAGCGGCAGTCCGGCTGCCGCAGATTCAAAGCAGGTTACGATCACAGTAAACAATGTGAACCGCGCACCAACGGTTAACGCGGCGGCCATTAATTCGCCAGTTGAAGCGACCTCTGCGGCAGGTGCGCTCATTCAATTGAGTGGTTCTGGCAGCGATCTGGATGGCGATTCATTGACCTTCACGTGGAAAGATGGAAATACGACGATTGCCAATGCGGCGACGGGTTCAGCAACACTCGGCATTAGTGCTTCACCGCATTCGTTGACATTGACCGCCAGTGATGGCAAGGGAGGCACTACAACAACCAATCCCATCAATGTTCTCGTGCAGGATACGACAGGGCCAGTCTTGGCTGGTGTTCCAAGCGACATCAATCAAACGATCAGTTCTGGTAATAGTGCATCAGTAAATTTTTCGACTCCAACGGCCACTGATGCGGTTGACGGAGTACGCACGGTCATAACAACACGCTCTGATGGACAAGCCGGAAACGTCTTTCCTGTTGGACAAACAACCGTTACGTTTACCGCTAGCGACACTCGTGGAAACACTTCAACGGCGAGTTTCAAAGTCACCATCACTGATTCATCACAGCAACCGCAAAACACAAGCTATGATATCAAGTTATTTGCAGGTAGCGGGAATTACGGCATGGCGAGCAATTCAGGCCCGGCTGCCACGGCTGTCTTCAAACAACCAAGTGGCGTGGCGGTCGATGCGGCAGGCAACTTATATGTTGCTGATGCTGAATCAAGAGTCATTCGTCGAATCAATGGGACATCAGTCTTTACCTTTGCAGGAACTGGTGCCAAAGGTTCAGGCGGTGATGGAGGGCTGGCAATATCAGCCAGCTTCAATAACCCAACAGGCCTGGCGCTTGATTCATCTGGCAATCTTTATATTGCCGATACAAACAATAACCGGATTCGCAAAATCGTCGGCTCTACAATCTCGACTATTGCCGGAAATGGCGTAGCCGGTTTCTCTGGCGATGGCGGCACAGCGACAAGTGCAAGCCTCAATCATCCCACGGCGATAGCTATTGATGGCGCAGGGAATATTTACATTGCCGATACTGGCAATAACCGGATTCGTAAGATTGTTGGGACGACGATCTCAACCTTTGCAGGCAGCGGAATCGCTGGCTTCTCGGGTGATAACGCGGCAGCAACAAGTGCCAACCTCAATCTTCCCTCAGGGGTGGCAGTTTCTTCAGATGGCAATACACTCTATATCGCCGATACTGGCAACAACCGGGTGCGTAAGGTTGCGGCAGGAACAATCACAACCTTTGCGGGGAATGGGACGGCAGGATTTGGTGGCGATGGCAGCACGGCTGATCAGGCGGCACTCAATGCGCCAAGGGGCCTGGCTTTAGACGCTAATGGAAATCTGCTTATTGCCGATTCAGACAACGAGCGTCTCCGCCGCGTCAAGGTAAGCGATAACAAGATCAGTACCATTGCCGGAACGGGTATGGCTGGCAATACTGGTGATGGCTCCAGTGCAATCAATGCGACGCTCGATACCCCAATTGCTCTCGCCTTCCACTCAGCAACCGGAAATCTTTATGTTGCTGATACTGGCAACTTAAGATTTAGACAACTGACACCAGCCGTATCAAATAACACGGCTCCTGTCATTGCAGCAATTCCATCATCATCCATCAACGTCGGACAAATGCTCGATATTGGTTTGAGCGCGACAGATGCTGATGGTGATCAGGTAACCTTCTCACTTCCGCAAGGCTCACCGGCGTTTCTATCGCTGACTAATATCAATCCACAAACGCGATCAGCAACGCTACATGTTGCACCGGCTTGTGCCAACTTAGGTCTTCATAACCTGACAGTCCAGGCCTCTGATGGTAAGGCAACAGCAACTTCGCCAAGCTTCACACTCACGATTAATGACTCACTCAATACTTGCGGTTCAGGTCAGAACCTGCCGCCTGTCGCGGCCTTCAATCAGCTTGCTAATCCGATTGAAGCCACGAGTCCAGGCGGAGCAATCGTCAACCTCAATGCTTCAAGTTCCAACGATCCCAATGGCGATACGCTCACGTATCAATGGACTGACAACGGAGCAGTGTTTGCGTCTACCGTAATTGCTTCGCGCACATTGACACTTGGATCACATACCATTCAACTGACTGTGAGCGACGGCAAGGGAGGAACTAACTCTGCATCGCAAACAGTACTCGTGCGCGATACAACGCCACCAACAATCAGTGTCTCACCTAACGTAGTCACATTCACGCAGGGTCAAACTGTTGTGCTGCCGACACCGACGGTCAGCGACGCAGTTGATACTTCGGTGACCGTGACCAATAACGCACCGGCAAACTATCCGTTAGGTGATACTATCGTGACCTTCACGGCCACTGATGATAACGGCAATAGTGCAATGACCACTCTGACTGTCACCATCAACAGTCCTGGTGGCACACCTTCGGTCAGTTCAATCACTCCAACTTCAGGTAAGCGCGGACAGACCATATCAATGACGATTACCGGTACTGGCTTTATGAGTGGAGCTGATGTGACCTTTACCGGAGGCGGGATCACGGTCTCGAATGTTACCGTCAATAGTACTCAAATCACGCTCACCGTGAAGATTGCCGCGAATGCAACACTCAGTAATCGGACAGTCACGGTGACCAATCCGAATAGCGAGAGCAGTTCGTTGTCTCAGGCATTCCAAATCAAATGATCAAAAGCCTGATCAAGGGCTTAACAACATTTGTTTCCTGATAAAACTAATGCGGGTACTTGAACTGAAGGTCATCCAATTCAAGCACCCGCAATTTTGTTTGCCAAGCTCTTGCGAATCTACTTCTGCGATAATTCAGGCGGCAGTTTTTTGTCTACTTTCACGCGCTCGGCCCGATTCGCCAGTTCCCAGGCGGTCGCCATGACGGTTCGTGCTACTTTCTCCATCTTCTCAAAATCTATCTTTGAGACTTCATCTGTTGGCTTGTGATAATCCTCGTGGATTCCATCAAAATAGAAGATGATCGGGACTCCGTTCTTGGCATAGTTAAAGTGGTCGCTGCGATAAAAAAGCCGCTCAGTGTCTCGAGGATCATCATACTTATAATTGAATTTCAGCTTCAGATAAGCATCATTGACTGATTCGCTCAGTGACCCAAGTTCGGTACTCATCATCTTTGACCCAATGACGTAAATCTCGTGCGGTCCGGTCAACCCGGCATTTGCCGGATTGCTATCGCCATCCTTACGGCTGCGCCCAATCATATCTATATTGAGCTGAGTAATGATCTGTTTCAGCGGCACTGTTGGATGTTCCGTAAAATAGTCAGACCCCCATAAGCCCTTCTCTTCGCCGCAATGCCAGACGAAAAGGATAGAACGCTTTGGGCGAGGCCCTTTTGAGAAAGCTTCAGCCAGAGCTAAAACGCCAGTCGTTCCTGATCCGTCATCATCAGCGCCATTACAAAGGCTATCGCCATTAACAGGTTGACAGCCTGTTTGCGAAGAGTTGCCAACGTGATCGTAATGGGCACCGATAGCGACGTATTCATTCTTCAATTGCGGATCGCTGCCTTCTATGATGGCAACGACGTTTTGCGTTGTCGCTTTTTCGCTTTCCGCAACAACATTGATATTGACTGTCTTGGCTGGATTCAATTCAAAAGGTTCGATTGGATTGTTTTGAGACCTGGCAAGGATGTTTTCGCCAGTCTCTTTTTCCCCTTCAAAAAGGGCCTTCAATAAGCCTTCAGAAGCTGTGATCGCCGGGATATTGAACCCTTGCGTATCACCATTTACAACTCTCAGTGCATTTCCTCGCACAATGTTATTTCGCAGCCTTGACCATGCTCTAAGAACTTGTGGAGAAGGCACAAAAATCACCGCCCGAGCGCCGTTCTTAGCGCCATAGCTCAGAGCATTATCCCAATCAACACCCTGCTTACCGTTTGCCAGGTCACTCGCCAAAACGTCTTTGGGAAGGCCGCTGATCGCGACAATAATCTTGTCTTTCACATCAATCTTGCTTTCGCCAATCTGAAAAGCATTGATGTTTTTTGATGGAATAACCCAGCCACTGCCAACATAAACTGCATTTCCGGTGACATTACCACTGACAGATTGCGCCAGAAACGCTTCGCCAAACTTAAATGACTTCCCATTGATTTCGACCTTGGTCTTTTCAGCATCAACTTTATCGCGGCTTAAATTGATCTTTTGAAAATAAGTGCCATTGTCGCCCGCTGGCTTAAGGTTCCAGCGTGTGAGCATCGCGGCAATGAACTTGGCCGTGAGGTCTAAACCACGCGATGGAGTATTGCGCCCCTCCATTTCATCTGAAGCGATAAAAGAGAGATAAGCCTTCATCTGATCTGCGGTAATGCCTTCGACATTTCCATGCTCTGTAGAAGTTAAAGAGACTTTTGGATTATGTGCTTTCTGTGCCTTTTGGGCATAAGCAAATGGATAAGGCACAATGAGTGCCCCCACGAACAGCCAACTCGTGAATAATCTATTCTTCACTTCTTCCTCCAATAAATCCGCGATGCAAAGGATACTTTAAAATTCTGAAGGTTATCCACCCTGCTGTTCGCGGTGTCAATATGATCAAAGGCCGGGTCGCTCATGCTTCCCGGCCTTTGATCATACCATTTTTCTGATTTCATTTATGTCTAAGCAGCGTATCAAGCAGGTCAGCACACTGCGCGCTTCTGTCTCCCAGCTCTTCGTCAAGCTTATCGCGCCGATCACGCATTTGATGTAACTCATCGGCGATGTTGAGCGCGGCCAGGATGGCCAATCTAAGCGAGTCTACAGTCAAAGTTCCAGCTGCAATTTCGCGCATCCGACCATCAACGAACGCGGCCAGTTTGCGAATATGCTCAGTATCGCCATCGCGGCTGCGAATGTTATAGGTCTGATTGTATATTTCAACCTTCACGGTCTGCGCCGGAATCTGTTCCATGTGACTGCTTCTTTAAGTGAAAAGTGGTTACTACTTCTTCATCACTTCGGCTTCCATCTCAAGTACAGCAATGGCATCAAGCATGGCTTCAACCTTCAACCGCATTGCGTCACGGTCAGCCAAGAGCCTTTCGACTTGGGTTTCCAACCGATCCTTTTCGGTGAGGATTGCCCGCAGTTCTCTGCGCAGTTCCGAAATCTGTTGCTCAGCCGCTTCTTTTTCCTGCTTTAGCGTCTTGCACAGTTCGACCGTGCGGTAAATTTTATCTTCGAGGTGAGAAAACTTCTCCAAGCCAGGTACGGGCATCGGGAGCTCCTGTGTATTTATTGTCAATCGTATTTATTCTGCTGGCTCCAGCCGATTACGCTGCAAGTCCCATACACCTCACAGCTAAAAGCCAGTCAGTTTCAGTCATCTAATCTCGGCAGAAAACTGATTTTTGAGCGTTTCAATAACCTGCTCATGCAATGCATTGACTTCGGTCTCTGTTAATGTCCGATCAAGGGAGCGGTAACGTAACGCCAGCGCAATTGAATGCTTGTTTGCTGGCAATTCCTTACCCTGATAGAGATCAAAGATGCGAATTGCTTCCAGTTCGGGGATTCCGAGTGAACGGATTGATTGTTCAATTGCCGCCCAAGCAACGTCTTTAGTTATCAACAGCGAAACATCACGCGCAACTGCTGGAAACTTCGGCAAAGGCTTGTAGCGCGCATTTATTGCCTCAGCCTTGAGCAGAAAATTAAAATCCAACTCCGCGATATAGACCGCTTGCTTAAACTTGTAACGCGAAGCGACGTGAGGGTGAAGTTGACCGACCAATCCCACTTCCCTGTCGCCGAGCATTATTACCGCAGCCCGCCCCGGATGTAAATAACTCACGTCAGTTTTTTGAGTAAACTTTATTTCACTCAACTTGAGATTCTCGAATGTTGACTCAAGCGTGCCTTTGACATCATAAAAATCGAGTCGTGACGCACTGTCCGTCCAATTATTCTCATTGCGAGCACCCGTCGCAACAAGGGCCAGCTTTTCAATTTCAACTGGCCGTTCACCATCACCACCTGCATAAAAACACTTCCCTATTTCAAACAACTTTACATTACGCGTGCCATGATGAAGGTTGTGTGCAACAGCTTCAAGCAAACCTGAGAGCAGCGTGGTCCGCATATGCGATTGCGTTTCATCAATCGGATTATTCAGTTGTAGACGCTCAACCTCAGATGCGGATGAAAGCAGCGCATCGCTTTCGGCATTAACGAAACTAAAACTGATCGCTTCGTTGTAACCCTGTCCAGTCAATGTCAATCGCGCAGCACGACGGCCAGTTTCCCCATCCAGGTAAGCGCCTGCACCGGCACTACCCGGCAATGTTGTTTGCACTTTGTCGTAGCCAACAATGCGCGCGACCTCTTCGATCAGGTCCTCTTCAATCGCGACGTCAATACGCCAAGACGGAGCAACCGCACGAATTGCTTGTGCTTCAACATCTGCTTCGGTTTCAATCCCCAGCGAACGCAAAACTCTTTCAGCTTCGCTTAATTCAACATCAAGACCTGTTAGCACCTGATATTTAGTGCGATGAAAAATCGCTTGCGGACGATTAATACGATTTGGATAGACATCAACCAGGCCGCCCAGGATTTTGCCGCCTGCGATCTCTGCAATTAATGCCACAGCACGGTTAGAAGCAACTGCAGCAATTTCAGGATCAACGCCACGCTCAAAACGATAGGATGCTTCCGTTGCCAAACCAAGTGCCCTGGAGGTCGCACGAATCTGTGCAGGCGTGAAGTATGCAGCCTCTAATAACACATCAACTGTTGAATCAGTGATGCCCGAATCTTCGCCGCCCTTGATCCCGCCAAGCGCCACAGGTCTTTCAGCATCGGCAATCACCAGCATCTGCGAAGTCAATTCGCGCTCTTCTCCATCAAGTGTAATAATGCGTTCGCCATCTTTGGCAGCACGCACAATAATGCGCTCGCCTTTTAGTTGGTGTAGGTCAAAAGCGTGCAGTGGCTGACCGAGTTCAAGCATGACGTAATTCGTGATGTCAGCAACATTGTTCACGCTGCGCTGCCCCATTACTTCTAGCCGCTTGACCAACCATTGCGGTGAAGGCCCAATTTTCACGCCTTTGATGATGCGCGCTGTATATCGCGGGCACAGATCCGAGTTGAGAATTTGAACTGAAGTCACATCGCCGGTTCTGGCTTGTGACTCATTGAAATCCACTTTAGGCAATCGCAGCTCACTGCCAGTAAGCACAGCGACTTCACGTGCTACGCCAAGATGCGACAAGCAATCCGGCCTGTTTGAAGTCAAATCAATCTCGAGCACAAAGTCATCACCGTGCTCTTCGACACCATCAACAGCCAAGCCAATCATGGTGAGCTTGGTAGCCAAGTCACGCGGCGAGAGTTCAAAATCAACGAATTCTTTGATCCAGTTGTAGCTAATTTTCATCTTTTATCAACGACCTGTACGAACTCAGTTTTTAACTACGCAGATTACTTACGCTCCGCATCATTCGGGGCAAAATTGATCGAGAGAGCCACCGTCTTGTTAGTCAAATCAGGTTTGGATTCGATTTTCCAGGCACCTTTAGGCCCTCTCATCCCCAACCCACCAAGCGTATTTTTCACAAAATCTTCCAGGTAGCCCTCGTCATAGACATCGCCTGCATTCATCTTCCAGGCTGCACGGAATTTCCTGGCATCCGCATCAGAGATACTTATCAAGGTCAGTTCACCCATCTTGAATTGTGGCCCTTCTTCAACTGCAAACTTAAAAGTGACATTTTTATTTGCATCATCAAACTCAGGACTCGGCTTAAACCTGACAGTGATATAACCGCGTCTTCCATAGGCTTTGGCGACACTTTTCAGCCCCTCATCAAGCTTTTCACCATTCGCCAATTCACCTGTTTTCATGCCTAGCAAATTACTCAATTCAGATTGGCCTAAAACCTGATTGTTACTCCATTCAGACCGCTCCCAGTTATAAGCTATCCCTTCATCTATCGTCAGAGTCAGCTTTACCCCATTTTTGCATTTACCACTTGATTCAAGCTCTGCTTGCGGATCACGGAACGCAGCCTTGAGAAATCCGTGACGGCGGTAAATAGGATAAAAGTTACTCGGCGAAAAAGCGCGCGAGAAAATATATGAATATTCACTTTCGAGCAGTGGCTTGGCGGCAGTTTTCAACTCTGCTTCAGCAACCCCCTTGATGCCGACCATCTGCAAAGAACAGACTTTTGGGGCAGGATCTTTGACACTGAAAATATGTTCTGGTTGAGCCTTTGAAAGGCTCCCCTCTGAGAAAATGTAATCAACGCGCCCAGCAATCTTTTTGTCTTTGAGCATTTGCTCAAGAACATTTCTGACCAACTGAATTGATGCCCCGGATTCAGGGAGCGAGCCATCGAATGAATTCAACTCAACCTTGACCTCATCAAGAATCTCTTGCTGACTAAACCAGACAAAATTATCAAAGATGCAAGGGACTGTACGGACTTCTTCGACTTCAAAAGTCACTTCCAAAACTTCCGCATTTGAACGATAGCGATATAAGACCTTGGCAAAAAATCCTGTTCCCATCAAACGACCAGCGGCAATCTTTATCGTTTCAGTGTTGACGCTCTGCCCTGCCTGAAGCCCCGCTGCTATCAAAGCCTGAGGTCTGTCAATCCGCTTTAAGCCAGCGAAATCTACTTTTCCTAAACGATAGTTGGTATTGGCCTGTTCTTGTCCTAGTGTTGGCGACAATACAAATCCAACCAACACACAAACTGCTATCAAACGCCAAAGCATACGTCTACACTCGTTTTCCGGGGCTAAGGTTTATTGCTGAGGGTTACCAATCAGGCTAGACGAACTGCTCTAAAAACCTGATGTCATTTTCATAAAGCAGACGAATGTCATCAAGCCCGTACATCAACGCGCAGAGCCTGTCCAAGCCTAGGCCGAACGCAAAGCCCGAATACTCATCGGGGTCAATTCCGACATTGCGCAAGACGTTTGGATGAACCATGCCTGAGCCACCCATTTCGATCCAACCTGAGCCTTTGCAAACGCGGCAACCACTGCCACCGCATTTGAAACAAGTGTAATCAATCTCTGCGCCAGGCTCGACGAAGGGGAAATAAGAGGGGCGAAAACGAATCTGTGTTTCAGGGCCAAACATGCGACGCACGAACTCTTCAATCGTGCCTTTCAAATCGCCGAGCGTGACGCCCTTGTCTACAAGTAATCCTTCAACCTGATAGAACATCGGGTTGTGTGTGGCATCAGGCGTATCGCGGCGAAAGACGCGACCTGGCGCAATCACGCGCAAAGGCGGCTTGCGGTGCTGCATCGTGTGAATCTGCACGGTCGAAGTCTGTGAGCGCAAGGCGAGTGATTCGCTCAAATAGAAAGTATCCTGCGGGCTTCGTGCAGGGTGTCCGGCAGGGATGTTCAGCGCATCGAAGTTGTAAAAGTTCGTTTCAATTTCAGGGCCGTCTTCTACGCGATAGCCCATTGAAACGAAGATGTCTTCGATCTTTTGCCGCAGCAATGTTATCGGATGCAAGTGTCCAGACAAGTTGCGGTGACCGGGTAAGGTGACATCAATGCTCTCAGTCGCAAGCTGCGCAGCCTCGCGCTCAGTAGCAAATCGAGCCAGCAATTTTTCTATTTCAGCTTCGACTTCCTGCTTGAGTTCATTAAGTTGCTGCCCTGCAACTTTGCGCTCTTCTGGTGACAGCTTGCCGAGCGTCTTCATTTCAGCGGTAATCAAACCGCTTTTGCGGCCTAGCCAATGATCACGCAATGCCCCGGCTTCGGCTTCGGTATTCGCCTGAGCAAGTTCACCCTGAAAGCTTGTTCGCAGTTCACTAATACGATCTGACATAGTTTGATTGGTAAGACAGTCATGTATTGACTGTTTTTCTTAATCACCAGAGATTATGCGTTTCAAGACAAGACCCAAGACCTCAATGGTGCTTGAGAATCTTGGGTCTTGTGCGAAAGCTCAAAAGTGATCGCTTAGGCAGCCGCTGGTTGTGACTCCAAAGCTTTCTTCACTGACCCGGCAAGGTCCGCAAAAGCTTCGGGATTAGTGACTGCAAGGTCAGCCAAGACCTTTCGATCAAGGTTGATATCAGCGAGTTTCAAGCCGTGCATAAACTGGCTGTAATTCAAGCCATTCAGGCGCGCAGCGGCGCCAATACGAACGATCCACAGCGAACGATAATCGCGTTTTTTAAGCTTGCGACCAACATAAGCGAATTTAAGCGCCCGCTGGACAGACTCTCTCATTGAGCGATAAAGCTTGCTCTTGGTGCCACGATAACCTTGCGATAATTTCTTTAGGTCTTTGCGCTTCTGCAAGCGCTTATTACCACGTTTTGCGCGAGGCATATGAAAACCTCCATTTCAACTTAGGAATAAAAACAATAAAACTCCGAGTCAAAGCTTATGAAAGCAACACGGAAACTATTTGCGACCGTAAGGCAGCATGGCCTCTACGCGAGCCTGATCGGCTTCAGAAACCAAGACATCAATATCCAAAAAGCGTTTCCGCTTGGTTGATTTCTTGGTCAGGATGTGGCGAGCGTGCGAGTGTCCGCGTTTGATCTTGCCAGTCGCGGTAGTGCGAAAACGCTTCGCTGCCCCCTTATGTGTTTTTAGCTTAGGCATAATCTCTCCCTTGTTTCTGGTGCCGTCTGTCGCCTGGTCAGAATTCTATTGATGAGTCCCTGACAGTAACCCAAATGAATAATCAATACTGACTGGTAACAAACGGCGGTTATGATTTCTTCGGTGTGAAGATAGCAATCATTTGCATGCCTTCGAGCTTTGGTCTTGCCTCAGGCACTCCGCAATCGGCCAAATCCTGCATCAAACGATCAAGCAATTGCGCACCAAGTTCTTTGTGCGTAATTTCGCGCCCCTTGAAGCGAACCGTCGCTTTGACTTTGTCACCGCCCTTCAAGATTTCCTGTGCGTGCTTCATCTTGAAGTTGTAATCATGCTGATCGGTTGCTGGCCGAAACTTGATCTCTTTGACTTCAATCGTGACCTGTTTCTTTTTCGCTTCGTGTGCGCGTTTCTTCTGCTCGTAAAGATACTTACCGAAATCAATAATGCGGCACACTGGCGGATTGGCTTGCGGTGCAACTTCAACGAGGTCATAACCTCGCTCGCGCGCAACCTGCACGGCCTGTTGCGGCGTCATAATGCCAAGTTGCTGGCCATCCTCATCAATAACACGAACTTCCTTGACGCGAATGCGCTCGTTGACACGTACCTGCGGCCCCTTTTGCGGGCCACCGCGCTGCGGCCCACGTGAAGGGCCACGAAAACCGCCACCTGAAAAGCTACCGTTGGAAATAAATCCACCTCCGAAGAAAATGTTTGCAGAGCGTAGTCGGTTGTCAGTAAACGGTAATCGGTAGATAAAAACCGGATTCTTCTTTCTACCGTCTACTGACAACCAGCTACCTAAGTTTGAAGTGCGCGCGTGCGCACTAACTCTCTGAGACGTGTGGCAAATTCCGAAACGGGAATCGCACCGATGTCTCCTTTGACACGGTCACGCACTGCGACAGTGCCTGACTCAGCCTCACGCTCGCCAATAACGAGCATAAACGGAATCTTTTTGAGCTGGGCATCACGAATCTTGGCACCAATCTTTTCGCTTCTCAGATCGGCCTGGATACGCAAGCCTTGCGCTTTCAATTCGCGCTCGACTTCCATCGCACGATCATTGAACCTGTCTGAAATCGGCAAAACAATTGCCTGCGTTGGCGCAAGCCAGACCGGAAACGCTCCGGCATAATGCTCAATCAAAATTCCAAAGAACCGCTCGAATGAACCGAGTATTGCACGATGCACCATAATCGGCTGATGCGGTTTGTTGTCTGAACCAATGTATTCAAGCCCGAAACGCTGCGGCAGATTGAAATCAACCTGAATCGTTGAAAGCTGCCACGTGCGCTTGATCGCGTCTACGACCTTGAAATCAATCTTCGGCCCATAAAACGCCGCTTCATCTTCCATTCGCACGTACGGCAATCCGTATTCATTCAAAGCATCAGTCAAAGCGCCTTCAGCCAGCGTCCAAACTTCATCAGAGCCTAGATACTTGGAATGATCTGTGGCGTGGCGGACCGATAATTCAGCTTTATATTCAAAGCCGAACGCCTTCATCACGTAATCAACCAGATCAAGACAAGCCTTCACTTCACCGACTAGTTGCTCCGGTGTGCAGAACAAATGCGCATCGTCCTGTGTAAAGCCACGAGCCCGCATTAAGCCGTGCGTGACACCTGAACGCTCATAGCGATAAACCATCCCGTATTCAGCGTAACGCTGCGGCAGGTCGCGGTATGAACGCTGTCTGGATTTGTAAATCTGAATGTGGAACGGGCAGTTCATCGGCTTCATGCGATATTCGATCTGCTCGTTCTCTTTATCGGTCATCGGCGGATACAAGCCCTCTTGATAATTCTCAAGATGGCCCGAAATCCTGAATAACTCTGATTGCGTGACGTGCGGCGTGTTTACAAAGCTGTAGCCGCGCTTGTACAACTCGTCATTCAGGAACGCTTCGATATTCTTGCGAATCAGCGCGCCGTTCGGATGCCACAAGACAAGCCCCGGCCCGATTGCATCGCTGAAGCTGAAGAGATCAAGTTCAGGCCCAAGCTTGCGATGGTCGCGCTTCTCTGCCTCTTCCTTCTGCTTAATCCAGGCATCAAGCTCTTCCTGAGAAAAGAATGATGTGCCGTAAATGCGCTGCATTTGCGGGCGCGATTCATCGCCCTTCCAATGCGCACCCGCAATCGAAAGCAACTTGATCGCTTTGATCTTGCTCGTCGAAGGAATGTGCGGCCCTAAACAAAAGTCTACGAAGGGCGTGCCCTCAATCGTGTAGCAACTGACAACCTCGCCGGCCTTCTCTTCGATCAACTCGCATTTCAAAGGCTCGCCGAGTTCTGAAAACTTCTTTTCAGCTTCGGCTTTGGGAATTTCAAGGCGCTTGTATTCAAGATTGCGCTTGATCAGATCGCGCATCTTCTTTTCGATCTTCGGCAAGTCTTCAGGCGTAAAGCGCGCTTCGTCTCGCTGAAAATCGTAAAAGAATCCGCCCTTCGGATCATCCATCAAAGCCGGGCCTATGCCGAGCTTTGTTCCCGGAAAGAGATCAAGCACAGCCGCCGCCAAAAGGTGCGCGGTTGAATGACGGTAGATTTCTAAAGCTTCTGGAGATTCAGGCGTGATCGGCTCAACCGTTTCGCCCGGTTTTAATTGGTAGGTCAAATCAACAGGGTCTTCCTGCTTGACGCCATCACGATAGAGGCGCGCAGCAATCGCACGTTTCGCGCTCTCGCGATCCTGTTGCTTAAGGACATCAAGCGCCGACACCCCGCTTGTGGATGCAGCACTTGCCACTGCTTCTGAATTAGATTGATTTTGTATTTCGCTCACTGTTCTGTTCACCAAAACTAACAACCTGACGACCCTTCAGGCTACAGGTTGGAAACCCGAACTGCAAATGGCAGCTCAAATTTCTAAACTCGGATTTCTGGTGATGGACAGTCCCAAAGGCATCCTGATTGACTAAACGACTTCTTGAAGGACTTGGGTAGTCCTAAAAAAACCTGCGACCCTGAATATTCAGTGTCTTAGGTGTTTCCAGTCTATAGTACTGGATGCATTGCTTCGGTAAGGTCCTACGCCAGCGGTTGTTGTGCAGAAGGCTGCAAAGATCGCGTCGAGCGACTTCCGATCTTGCAGCTATGTAGTTCGAAACTGAACAAAAACCTTCTGCATAAAAAACAACTCTTCGGGAGCTGACGTTGAACTCACGGGCTACATTAAAGCAACCCGGAAAGTAGAAAAATAAATAGGCTCGAGCGGATTTGAACCGCTGACCCCTACCGTGTCAAGGTAGTGCTCTACCCCTGAGCTACGAGCCTAAAGAATAACTTTCAAAGAGCGGGCATATTGCCAAAAGCGGCATAGACTGTCAAGTGCAACATCTGTAACTACTTCCTATGTCACTTCTGATTTCATCAATTATGATGCACCGTAATTAACCACTATCCTTCTTATTTTTCATATTTCATTAAATCTTTGACCGCATTCATTGCATCTTTATTACCCTGTCTTGCAGCTAGCTGATACCAAAGCTTGGCTAACCGTAGGTCTTTAGTAACTCCTAGGCCCTTCTCATAGCAGTAACCTAAAGAATATTGAGACTCTGATGTCCCCTTTTCAGTCACTTTTCGATACCAAAAAACTGCCTTTTTATAATTTTTCTTGACACCTTCACCTGATAGATAGCAATAAGCAATGTTTTCCTGGGCAGTTATTTCCCCTTTTCGAGCGGCTTTTAGATACCACCTTGCAGCTTGTTGAATATCCTTCTTAACTCCATGTCCTTTGTCATAACACATCCCAACTTCAAATTGTGCAGTCGCATTTCCTTGCAGTGCAGCTTTGAGAAAGCAGTCGACTGCTTTTTTATAGTTTTTCTTGACTCCTTTCCCATGAACGTACCAATTACCCAAAGCTAATAGAGCAAGTCCATGACCTTCTTTCGCTGCACTCTTAAGTAAAGCCGTAGTTTCTTTAAGCATACTTTCTTTAGTATTAATGGAAGCAAAAAGAAATGCCATTTCATACTGAATTTGAGCTTGATCATGCTTCATCTTCTTAGTACCGCTGAGTTTCTTCAGTTTCATTTCTGTTGAAGTACCTCTCTGGCTTAATCTTTCGGTTCAATTTTAGGCCACTGTTGTTACAAGGTGGACATGAATTCTTTTTCAAAGACATATAAGGATTATTTTGTGACCTTTATATTTCAGCGGGTCGGTGTTGATTGAAGCGCGCGAGATGTGGCTGTTTGGTTCTCGCTGGGGCTGAGTTGCAGTTCATATAATCTGCGATAAACGCCGTCTCTGGCAAGTAGCTCTTCGTGACGGCCAATTTCAGCGATCTCACCGTCTTCGATGACGACGATCTTATCGGCGTGCCAAATCGTTGAGAGCCGATGTGCGATGAAAAATACTGTGCGTCCGCGAGCGATATTGGCCAGGGCATCTTGCACAAGGCTTTCGGATTCGGAGTCTAGATGCGAAGTTGCTTCGTCAAAGATCAGGATACAAGGGTTGCGCAACAAGGCGCGGGCGATGGCTACGCGTTGGCGCTGGCCACCTGAAAGCTTTGTTCCGCGCTCACCGACGAGCGTTTGATATCCGTCAGTAAAGATCGTGATGAAATCATGGGCACAGGCTGCGCGCGCGGCCTCTTCGATCTCTTGATCTGTTGCCTGTGGGTTGGCGTAGGCGATGTTATCGCGAATCGTTCCCGAAAACAGAAACACATCTTGCGGCACTATGCTGATCTGTCGTCGCAATTCTTCGAGTGGATAGTTCTCAAGCGGCTCACCATCAACATAAATCTGTCCGTCATTCGGCAAATAGAATCGAAGCAGCAAATTGACGACTGTAGATTTGCCTCCGCCGCTGTGGCCGACAAGCGCAATACACTCACCAGGGGCTACGTCCAAATTGAAATCTTTCAGCACAGGTCGCTCAGGATCATAACCAAAGGTCACGCCTTCAAATTGCACAGCGCCTTTCAAGCCCTGTATAGTCTCGCGACTTTGAGTTTCAGATTGTGCGCTCATCACTTCCAGGGGCTGATCCATCACTTCAAAGATGCGATCAGCTGAGGCAAGAATTTTTTGTACAGAAAAACTCACCTTGCTGAGTTTCTTGGCTGGCCCATAAAGCTTGTTGAGGTAAGTGAGGTATGCAACGAACGCGCCGATGGTCATGGCTCCAGCAACTACACGCGGGGCGGCGATCAGCACGACGATGATCGTCCCTGCGAAAACACAGGCTTCAACGACTATCGAATAAAAGGCGTGCAATTTCGCAGTCCTGACACTGGCGCTCAACGCCTGTCGCGATTTGGATGAAAACCTTTCGGCTTCGAATCGCTCGCCACCGAATGCTTTGACGATGCGCATCCCAGCCATAGTCTCGCCAGCCAGTCCTGCCATTTCACCAATGATATCGCGCACACGGCGGGCATATTTCTTCATCGTTCGTTTGAAGAAAAAGACTGATAATGCCAGTGTGGGCAATGTTGGCAGAACAAAGAGGGTCAGTTCAGGATTGACCGCCCAAAGAAATACTATCGTGCCGATCAGACTAATGACCTCGCTGGCAATATCGTTGACTAGCGTTTTAAGTAAACCTTCGACGACGCCAACATCTCCCGTGATGCGTGCGAGCATATCGCCTGTTCTGTCGCGCTCAAAGAACTTCAATGGTAATCGCTCGACATGCTCATACATATTGCATCGCAGTCGGTGAATAATCTTTTGATTGGCTAACTCTTGTACATATTCCTCCAAAAACGAGAAGAGTTGTTGCGCAATGAAGATAGCGGCAAGAAGCATCACAACGTTTGGCAGGTCACTCAACCGACCACGTTTGATAACTCTGTCCACAAGCATAAAGCCGACTACCCAGGGCACAGCAAGTTCAAGTAGCGAAGAGGCGATCAGTGAAAGGCATAAGAGCGTCAGCGAACGCCACGCGCTGCGCGTATAAGAGAGCAACCGGATAAAGCTGCCTCGCGCCTCTGGCTTAGGCGCCTCGCGTGAATCTTTCGCGTTTGAATCCATACTGCTCATAACTTGTATTCGCCGATACTGTTCAACTCTCCCATCAAAAACTCGATTTGCTTTTGTCGCTCATCTGCCGGCGTGTGCGTTCGCTTGGCATAGCGCAGGAGCGTGACAAAAGTGAACGCCGACCAGCAGGCCGGAATTGCCGGGGCAGCGTCAGGCACGCGAGAAACATATTCCTCGATGAATGCCGTACTGGCCGCTTCTGCACGCTTCAAATCAAAGCCTATCTTGAAGGCTTCCCAGCGCAGCGCGTGCAAAAACTCAGCCACATCTCTGGCAGGATCAGACGGGCGACTTTGGTCAAGATCTATCACCGATACAGCATCGGCACTGATGAAAACGTGCTCGTGACGAAAGCGACCATGTGTTTGCACAATAGGGCGCGCAGCAGGCAGGTTTTGAAATCGTTCTTTCAGCAAACGGCTTGCTTCGCACAGCATCTCCCGATCATCGGGATGCGCTGCTGCCGCCTTCACAAGCTTGTCCATCAACCTAAAGATTTGAAACGCTTCCCAGATACTTTCGGTCTTACCGAATCGCACATCTGAGTGATGCAACTCAGCCAGCCAGCGCGCGGCTTCGCGTGAACCTTCAATCAAATCTATGGCAGTGTTCCCATGCATAGCAGAAGCGAGCGCATCGCCTGTTACGCCGCGCTGAATGACAAGCCTGTCCTCAGGCACAATAGCCAACGGCTCAGGCACGCGATGATGCGACGTGCTGTTCAGGCCAGCTTCCCACAAGGCTTTCAATGCTCCATAGCCGTGAATTGCCAAATCATCAGGGTAAAGTTTGGCATAGATGACTCCGCGTGGCCCAAAATCATAGCGCAGGATCAGCCTGCCCGGGCCGGGGTTCGCGATCACCGTCATTTCACATGACAGTTTTTGTTGCTCTGCGTTGTCATTATTCCCACTCACGAATTGAGCAATAAAATCTGTGCTCTCAAAAGCGACCGGCCATGCACCAACTACGTCTTTGCCTTTGTCAGGAAAACCGAACACAGCAGATCCAGAACCCATTGACTCCGGTTCAAGTTTGGTTGTCCTGTTTCTCATGGTTGAGGCACACATAAATTATGCCGCTCCGCGTCGGGCGACTCTGAGTTTAAGTTCAAGGCATTCAGCAGCCTTGTCGCACCACAGCGTCACCAACCTTGCATCTTCAGTACCCTTCATCCTGAGCGTGTAGAGCAGGTGCTTCAGGTAAGTCCGAGCCTGATAAATCGGCACGCGCACGATCACATCTTTTGGCCGCGTTTGTGTATAACCGGCAAACAAAATCTGCTTGATTTTTTCCATATCAACCGGACTCTCGCTGCGCTGTTTCAACCAATATCTATCAGCCTGCACATCTATCTGCCCGATCAAATAGCCCAGATCGCTCGCGGCCTCGCCTACCGCACAGTGCTCAAAATCAATGACCGTTACTGTACGGTCACAGACAATAATGTTTTCGGGATGAAAGTCTCCATGAATCAGGCAGGTTGACGTTTTATGCTTGCGATGCATTTGCCGAATGATCTCCGCGATGATCGCCGCAATGCGCTCCCTTTCGTGTACCAGCCAGGATTGCCTTGCAGTGATCAACTCTTCACGCCACGTTTCCAAAGCGATGATCTCTTTTTCGGGAGTAATTCTGCGCCGCACTTTGAGCTGCGAATTATGTAACTGCGCGATCCACTCAGCGACACGACGTAGCACGTTTGACCAGTTCGCTTTGGGATTTTCAATCCAATCACGCAAGGGTTGTCCTGTCGCCCTCCCTGTCACGAGCAGCCCGAGAGTATTTGAGTAGCTCAATGGCTGAGGCACACACAGTCCGTCACGTCCATCAAAACCCGCTCGCCACAACCGCTCAAGCAACTGATGAATCATCCGCGTGCGATCATCTTCGCGCCAGAGACCGACGAAAGAGTGTGTCGCAGAGTGGTCATTGCCAGAACCTGATTTCAGCTTGTACTCAAGCGTGAGGCGGTCGTGATGGCGGCTTAAACTGGTGATGTTGCATTCGCGTATCACCAAGCCTTCTGATTTGACGGCAGGCCAATGCCGTTCGAAATATCGTCGCATAAAGTGCGGATCAGCCACTGGATGAGTTTTAGAATTATCAGTTTCTTCCTTAGCGCAGAGTTCCGTTGCTGGCTCACCAACCCCGATTTCAAGATGAAAGTTGCGTGAAAACGAAGAAACGCGCAGGTTAAAGCTGTGCCCTGATTCGCGTTGATATGGTTCATCCCAGATTGTTGATTGCGCCTGATCAATTCGCACCCAAGCCTGTGTAACCCCATTCGCCCACCCGCGCCAATCCTGTCCACGGCGCGCCTCTACACCGTTGTGCCCGTCTCTCAATAATCGGTAGTAATCGGGTGCCAGAGAGATTTCTGTACTAAGCCGCCAGACGGCGGGCGGCACAATGTACTTAACGCACACTTGTTGCGCGCCTGTTGACAGCCTGATCTGTTTCTCCATTCCATTAAGCGCGCTTCCCTCCTGGATATTGCGCAGAATGATGCAGGCAGTATCGCCGTGTGTTTCAGTGATGATCGGTTGATAGCGGTCATGCTCATGGCCAACTTCAGCCAGCGCACCTGGATGATTGCGCGGTTGATCCATATAGCGATTAAGTTCCTGTTGCAGGTTCCAATCATCGCTGACATTGCCCACAACAAGCCGTCCCTCATCACCTGTGAGATCGAAAAGATAGACCAGCCGCCCGCCTCTTTCTGGAGCAATGACGGCAAACAGCTTGTCATTCTTGATGACTAACTCTATCTCGCCATCCTGATCAATATCTTTTAGTTCAGCGTGAGCTTGGTAGTCGCGTTGTTTGAACCATTCGGCAGCCTCTGCAATCACCAAACAGCTGCGCGCGTGGCTGCACAGTGCTGCCGCCCAGGCTTCCAGAGGCATTGATTCTTGCTGTCGCCTGGCACGGCTCTGGTGCGGGTTATGCCACATCGTTTCATAAGAACAATGCAGCAAATGCTTCCAACCCATCTCGATCAACCCTTTGTCTGCGCCACGACTTTCGGCCTCAATCAATGCCTGCTCGGCTTTTTGCAGGTACTCCAGTTGCACAGTGCAATGTGTGTCTTCGATCCATCCGCGATAGTCTTCACCGGCCTTCCACTGCTGCGCCAATTCATAGAATGTTCCCGGCTCAATCTTGCGCTCGCCTGCTGGAGCGTGTTCGCGCGCCCAATCGCTGATGAGGACAGGCTTCGCGCAATCGTTTTCAGATAGCCACTGCAAGAAATGTTCGTATCGGCTTTCGTGCGCGTGATCCCATCCGCCTACGCCTGCGGCCTTTTCTAAATCATCGGCATAAACTGCAATCGTGTCTTCTGCGCCTGTGGTACTGAGCCACGTCAATAATTCGCTGATTTTGTGCAATGCCTCAGGCCCTGTGGGTGGGACGAGGTAACGCAGCTTCTTTGAGAATGGAATCAGTACCAGACCATCGCCACCGGTAATCTCCCAATGCTTGAACGCATCCAGATTTGGCCTGCTTGAGTGATCAAACCTGTGACGTGCGCTGCCTTCATATTTTTCACCAACTGGAAAAATGTGGCGATCATCCAGCAGTACGTTGCGGTATCCACCGTTGAGCAACTCCTGACTGCTCAGCACAGGCGCAAGTTTATCGGTATTCCAAACTCTTTCCGGCACCCAGAACGTCTTGATCTCGTCTAAATCCCAATCGAGATGTCGGCTTAGCATCCATAGCTCTTCGTTAAGCTGTCGAATGTTGTGTTGCGCTGAAAAGCAGGGCATGACGTTCTGGCTGAATGCACTACCAACAATTTCAAGTAGGTTTGCCTGACGCAACCGATTGATGAGCAAAAAACTATCTGGACAATACCAGGCCAGCGATTCAAGCAGAGTGCCACTCAGATGAAGATTAAGCGGAATGCCATAACTCAAGTGCATCTGAAGCAACGGCAACAAGCCGCGTTGTGGCCCGCGATCCCCAGGCTGTCGTAAGCCCAAAATGGTGCTGACACCTTCACGATCTGCATACCCTTTGGTGATGACATATTGATTGGCGTGGTGTATGAGCGCCAATCGGACTTGTTTGTTTGAATGAGGGGCACATGACTTTTTTTTCACACTCATTAGCTGTTTCCACTAGTCAGTTAATGATCGCCATCAACCTGGCAACGCCAAAGTATTTCCAAGCTGGCCACCTACTTTGCCTGTCCACCTTTCCTGCAAGAGGTTTATTGCGCTCCGAAACTTTTCTAAGCAACAATCTTGCCGGATTTTAAGTTTTGATAAGACTAGCTTTACAAGCTGGTTATTTGGCTGGATGGGCTTTCGATTAATGCGGGATTCAGGAAACTGCACTTTAGAAGTACACTAAAAGCTAGGCGTAGATAGCAATTCAATGGGATTCAATCAATGCCAACCAAATATATTCTCCCAAACTGCTGGGTGCTTTATTGAGTTATTGACGAACATTAAGGCGATCCTTCAACTTAAAAGGTTAAATTGACTGGAAATAATAATTATGTTTCTTGAAATTAATGGTGAAGCTCATTATTTTACTGTTTGATTCTGCACACAGTAACTTCCCATTACCCCCAACAAATCAAGCTTACTTTTTCTGCCGGGGGTAGAAGAATGTCTAAAACAAGTGTTCTTTTAGCTGAAGATGATGCTGCTTTACGCGATCTTTATTCTTTCATATTAAATCAGGCAGGCTTTGAAGTCAGGCAAGCTGAAGATGGGAACGCCGCACTCAATGAACTCCAGCGCCATCGTCCAGATATACTTATCACTGATGTGATGATGCCCGGCATGACAGGACTAGAGTTGATTGAGCGCGTCAAAAAAGAAGAAGAATTACAAAATCTCCCTGTTGTTTTAATCTCCGCCCATAAAGATTTTATAGACTTGGCACAGTCTAAGGGAGCAACAGAGGTTATCGAAAAACCGATTGATGTCTTTGGCTTTGTCAGCACTGTTCTTAGTTTGGCAGACAGGGCAGACCAGACTAAACATTAAGTCAGAGCAGTATCCGAATAACTGATCAAGCTCAATTAAAGAATCCTTGCCACCTCATAACGATTTGTCATAGCCGCTAACCTGCGGCGGACTAAAGCCACAAGCTCAGTGCGACTGACGGGCATCGCTCGATACTTCGGCAAGACGCCGGCCAGACTGGCGGCCTCAGCAACACGCGTGATTTCAACCAGGATGGGAATATCTTTGCACTCCGGCTTAGACCTCATTGCCCGCAAAAGTGACGTAAGCCGTTCTGGCCCTACATCAACAATCGCGAATTCATAGTGGCCCGTGATGGACTGCTCCCAATGATGTGGGAATATTGTGCTTGTGACCTGGACTTGAAAGCCGCTCAGAATATTTTGCAGATCACGCAAATGCTTTTGAGAATCACTGATGATCAAAACTCGTGATTGATGTCTTGGAACTAATTGTCTAACCTCATTTGAATGTTCAAGACTTTGATGTAATGCCATGCGTACCTCTTCAAGGTTGATAGGTTTGCCGATAAAATCAGAAGCGCCGCCACGCAAAGCCGAAACAGCAGTTTCATAATAGGCTTCAGCCGACACCATGATGACAATTGTTTGGGGTTGGCGATGCTTGATCTCACGTAACAGATCAAGGCCATAGCTATCAGGGAGGTTAATATCCAGCAAAACAGCGACCGGATGATGCAGAGCCAAAGCATCTAAAGCCTGCGCTCCATTTGCCGCTTCAATCGGTGTATATCCCCATTCGCGCAAGGCTTCAGATAATGACCAACGAATCATTGGTTCATCATCCACTACAAGTATTTTCTGCCTGGTCATAACCACTCCCAATTCGTTTCTGATTAAAGATGAATCTCTTATTGATCTGTTCCTAATAAATAGTGCAATTCGCTTGCCAAGCCGCACACTGGCGAAATTCGGCATTTATCAGCAATTCTGATTCTGGACAGGATTTTAATTGTGGAAAGTTCCCCGGCCAGATTGCGTGATTCTGCGCAACTTGGCGAATACTTGACTATTTGCCTGGCTTGGCCTTCTACTAATATTTCATTCAGGTCACCTAACAAATAACGCTACGCACTTATGGGAAATAACAATAAAGCGATCGTGTGGTTCGTCACGATCCGGGCCGTCGCAGGTTTTACGCTGGCAATGGTTGTCCTGGCTTTGCTCGGTTGGTATTCATACCGCAGCATTGGTGGAAGCCTGTTGGCATTGGGCTTGGTTGCGATTGCGATCTGGGTTGTGAACCGCGATTTTCTTCGTCGCAAACAAACAGAATCAGAGTTGCGAAAATATGCCGATGAGCTGGAAAGTAAGTTTCAAGAGCGCACAGCCGAACTGACGAAAGCCTATCAGGACTTGCAAACCGAGATTGCAGAACGCCAGCGGACAGAAAGTGCACTCAAGGCAAGCGAATCTAAAATCGCTGGGATCATTGCCTCGGCGATGGATGCGATCATCACGGTTGATGGTTCACAGCGCGTGACGCTTTTCAATAATGCCGCAGAGAAGATGTTTGGAGTACCAGTAGCCGAAGCAATGGGGCAAAAACTGGATCGTTTTATTCCTGCACGTTTTCGCCATTCACATGAGAAGTACGTTGAAAAATTTGGCCAAACAAAAGTCACCAAAAGGCAGATGGGCGGTTTCGGTGCAGTCTTTGGCTTACGCTCTGATGGCACCGAATTTCCGATTGAGGCCTCGATTTCGCAACTCGATTTTGACGGGCAAAAATATTACACCGTCATCCTTCGTGATATTACGCTGCGACAACAAGCCGAAGAACAGCTGCGTGAACAGGCCGCATTACTTGATCAGGCACGCGATACCATCATCGTTCGCGACCTTCAGGGTTCTGTTCTTTACTGGAATAAAAGCGCTGAGCGGGTCTATGGCTGGACAGCAATTGAAGTCATGGGCCGCAACATCAAAGAGCTGATCTATCAGAAAAACACCGTAGATTTTGAAAAGGCCAGGCAATCAACTCTTGAAAAAGGGGAATGGATCGGCGAGCTAAAACAACAAACGAAAGATGGCAAAGAGTTGACTGTGGAAAGCCGCTGGACGCTGGTTCGTGACAATCAGGGCCAACCCAAAGCAATCTTTTCAATCAACACCGACATCACAGACAAAAAGAAACTTGAAACGCAATTCCTTCGCGCTCAGCGCATGGAAAGCATCGGCACGCTTGCATCAGGCATTGCACACGATCTAAACAACATCCTTTCGCCAATTCTGACCGGGCTGCAATTGCTTCAACTCAAAGTTACAGACCCTGAAAGCAGAAGGTGGCTTGAAATGTTGAGTGCTAATGCCCAACGCGGTGGCGAAATGGTGCAACAGGTCTTGTCGTTCGCGCGTGGGATGGGCGGCGAACGCGTTCAGCTTCAGCCCAAACACGTCATTAAAGACGTAGTAAAGATGCTGCGCGAAACTCTGCCCAAATCAATCGAGATCAAAACATATATTCAGGACGACCTGGGATTGATTATTGGTGATGCAACACAGCTACATCAGGTCTTGATGAATCTTGCTGTCAACGCCCGAGATGCAATGCCACAGGGCGGAGTGATGGAAATTAAAGCAGAGAATGTGACAGTAGATGAGACCTATGCACACATGCAACTCGAGACCAAACCCGGTTATTACGTCTGTTTCTCAGTTAGTGACACGGGTGAAGGTATTGCGCCTGAAATTATCAATCGCGTCTTTGATCCATTCTTTACAACCAAGCCGCTCGGACATGGGACAGGGCTTGGTTTATCAACGGTTCAAGCAATTATCAAAGGGCATGGCGGATTCCTGAGCCTTTACAGCGAACCCGGCATGGGCACTCAATTCAAAATCTATTTGCCCGTAGCTGAAGGGCAGGCCAAGCCTTCTTTAGCGGCGCATCCCGAATTACCCTTTGGACACGGCGAGTGGATACTGCTGGTTGATGACGAAGCGACTGTCAGAGAAATTGCGAAAGGCACACTTGAGAACTTCGGCTATCAGGTAATTACCGCCACGAATGGTTCAGAGGCATTAGCTGCTTTTATTGAGAATCAGGGAAAGTTTAATTTGGTACTGACAGATATGATGATGCCGTTGATGGATGGACAGGCACTGATTCGTGAATTGCTTAAAATAGACCCGAAAACAAAGATCATTGCCAGCAGCGGACTCGGCGGTGATTTGAAAGCGTCGGACTTTACGCCTGCCGGGGCCAAACGCTTTTTGCAAAAACCCTATACCGCAGAAAGACTCTTAAAAACCATTTCTGAAACTCTGAAGTCAAACTAAGTAGAAAGGGGCGCGATCTATTCGATCACGCCCCCTCGATGCCTTAATTATTGCCGGCCTTTTTGATTTTACTGCCTAATTTCTCTGTTCCTTCGCCAACTTTCTCAACACCTTTCTTGGTTCCCTTGACCGTAGCCTTACCGACTTTTTTAGCACCTTTGGCTGTTTTCTTGGCAACCTTCTTAGTGCCTTCGGCTGTCCCTTCGGCTACATTTTGTGTTCCCTTACCAACTTGCTTTGCGCCTTTCTTGATCTGCTTTGTTGAGTCGGTGCTTTTATCCTGTACAACAACCAACGACGTAGCAGATGCTGAAACAGCAAATGCCAGAATTAGCGACAACATCAAAACCGTCTTTCGCATGTATCTTTCTCCTTTGATTTGAGTCACTCTAGAATGAGTCATATCAGAAATAGTATTTTTTAAGAACATTGTCTACCCACTCAACTATGTTTTGCAGATAGCGTGCCATTGACTTGTCTTTTGCGAATCGAGATATGGCAACATACAATCATCATCGAGTAAAACATAAATCATGAGACCACAAGACCTGATTGAAAAGAAGCGTGATGGTGGCGAACTCTCGGACGATGAAATTGCTTTTCTGATTCGCGGTTACACAGGTGACGAAATACCAGATTATCAAATTTCAGCCTGGCTGATGGCCGCTTTCCTGCGTGGGATGTCAAGCGCAGAAACCCAGTCTCTATTGTCTGAAATGCTGCATTCGGGAGAGATACTGTCGCACGATCAGATTTCAGCGCCCAAGGTTGATAAACATTCGACAGGCGGAGTTGGCGACAAGACTTCATTGGTCATTGCACCGGTGGCCGCAGCTTGCGGTGTTGCAGTGCCAATGATTTCAGGCCGCGCATTGGCGCACACTGGCGGAACACTCGATAAGTTAGAGTCCATTCCGGGCTTTCGCACCAATCTTTCGCTGAACGAATTTCGATCTGTTTTGGAACGTTGCGGTCTGGCCTTAATTGGGCAAACGCGCGAAATCGCGCCTGCTGATCGCAAGCTTTACACGCTGCGCGACCTAACCGCGACAGTTCCCTTTCGCCCGTTTATTTGCGCCTCGATTCTGTCAAAGAAATTGGCTGAAGGAATAGACGGTTTGGTGCTTGATGTAAAGTTTGGCAACGGTGCATTCATGCGTGAATTTTCTGAGGCTCGCGCCTTGGCACAGATGATGACGGATGTGTGCCATTCGATGAAAAAACGCGTGGTTGCCCTGCTCACAAATATGAACCAGCCACTTGGGCATTGGGTAGGCAATGCAGTCGAAACACGCGAAGCAATTGAGACTTTGCAAGGAAATCTCACCGGCGATTTTGCGGAACTAAGCTTAGAGCTATCTGCCTGGATGTTAGTCGTCGCGGGCGTCACCAATGATCTAGATAGCGCCCGTCAGCAAGCAACACAATCCATCACTTCAGGCAAGGCACTTGAAAAATTTGGCGAATGCATCAAAGCGCAAGGCGGCGATGCACGAGTCCTTGATAATCTTTCTTTGTTGCCGCAGGCACAGCATCAGTACGTCATCACGGCCAGACAATCAGGCTACATTTCGCATATCGAAACTGACGAGATTGGCCGCATCATCATGGATTGGGGCGGCGGCAGACAAAGAATTGAAGACCAGATTGACCCGAGTGTCGGGCTTTATCTTCACGCCAAGCTTGGCGATGCTGTGAAGACGGGTGATCCAGTCGTGACGGCTTATTACAATGATGAATCAAAGCTTGAAGAATTATGTAAACGGCTCTCGCGGTCTGTCACGATCAGCGAATCAGCCCCAACGATTGAACCTTTGATCAGAGAAATCATTAACCCTTAACAGCGGAGAGCATTCACAAAATGCCTATGAACATTGCTCCCAAATCGTCCCTTGGTAAAACCTTTATCTTGCTGCTAGCGCCTCTTTTGCTATTGCTTGGCTCCTGCTCTATGCACAGCAATGCAAGCGAGGGCAAAGAGAAAAAAGTTCACGTCGGCATCGTCTTTGATATTGGCGGCAAGGATGACCGCTCATTCAATGCCGCGGCTTATGAAGGCGTCAAACGTGCAGCGCGTGAGTTGCCGATTGTCTTGCGCGATGCTGAGCCAGGCGATCCCACTTCGCTAGAACCTGCCATGCGTGCCTTTGCACAGATGGGTTATGACCTGATTATCGGCGTAGGCTTCGCACAAGCTCCGATTGTCGAACAGGTAGCCAGGGATTATCCCAACCTGCACTTTGCGATTGTTGATGGGATATGCGATAGCCCGAATGTGGCAAGCTTGCTCTTCAAAGAACAAGAAGGTTCCTTCCTAGTCGGGATGATTGCAGCATCAACCAATAAGACTGGCAAACTTGGCTTTGTCGGCGGAATGGACATCCCATTGATTCATCGTTTTCAAATCGGGTACGAGGAAGGTGCGAAATTCGTCAATCCGAATATTCAGGTGCTGGTGAATTATATTGGAATTACTGACGCGGCCTGGAACAATCCGAGCAAAGGCCGTGAGCTGGCAATTGCACAATACGAACAAGGCGCAGATATAGTCTTTCAGGCTGCGGGCAATTCAGGGCTGGGCGTCTTCGATGCGGCCGAAGCTTATAAAAAACTGGCGATTGGCACAGACTCAAATCAGAACTGGATCAAGCCGGGATTCATTTTAACGAGTATGCTCAAGCGCATTGATAATTCAGTTTTCAGCGTCATCAAGGATGAGACTGAAAAGAATTTCAAAGGCGGCGTGCATATTTACGGTTTGGATAATGAAGGCATTGGCTATGCTCTGGATAAATACAACGAACGGTTAATTCCTAAACCAGTCATTGAAAAAGTCGAAGCCGCCAAAAAAGACATCATCGCCGGAAAGATCAAAGTCACTGACGCAATGGCTAAATAACCACACTTATGAACTCACCCAATGTTATCGAGATGCGCGGCATCACCAAGCGATTCGGCGCAGTCAAAGCGAATAATCAGATCAGTCTCTCCATCCGCAAACAAAGCATTCACGCTATCGTTGGTGAAAACGGTGCGGGCAAATCAACGATCATGAAAATCCTTTACGGCTTTTACACGGCTGATGAAGGTGAAATTCATGTTGATGGTGAGAAACACGACATCAAAAATCCGCACGTTGCAATTGCTCTTGGCATTGGCATGGTGCATCAGCATTTTATGCTCGTGCCGCCGATGAGCGTACTTGAAAACATTATCCTCGGCGCAGAGCCGACATCAGGTGGCCGCATAGATTTCAAGCGAGCCAGGCAAGAGGTCAGCAAGCTCATCTCCGATTTCAAGTTCGATATTGACGTTGATAAGAGAGTCGAAGAGCTTTCAGTCGGCCAGCAACAACGCGTTGAAGTGCTAAAAGCACTCTATCGCGGCGCTCGCATTCTGATTCTTGATGAGCCAACCGCAGTCCTGACTCCGCCCGAAGTCGAAGAGTTCTTCCGCATCCTGCGCTCAATGCGCGATCAGGGGAAAACGATCATCATCATCACTCATAAATTGAATGAAGTCCTCTCGCTCTCAGATCACGTCACAGTCATGCGAGACGGACGCGTAGTCGGCGAACGCGAGACGAGCGAAACCAATGCGGCTGAACTCGCTCGCCTGATGGTCGGTCGCGATGTTTTACTCAAAGTCGAAAAAGCCCCCGCTCAACCTACAGCGACTGTCTTATCAGTCAACAATCTCAAGCTCAGCACAGACAAGTCGTTATCAGATGCTGGGATTTCATTCAATGTTCAGGCGGGTGAAATCGTAGGCATTGCCGGAGTCGAAGGAAACGGGCAGACCGAATTGATCGAAATTCTGGCAGGCTTGCGCCAACCCGTAAGCGGGAGTTTTGAACTTAACGGTCGAGATTGCACTGACCTTTCAGCGCGCGATTTGAAAGAACTCGGCGTTGCGCACATTCCCGAGGATCGTCACAAACGCGGACTGCTTTTAGAGTTCGACCTGACAGATAATTCAATTCTCGGCACGCATTACAAAGCACCTGCCGCTAGAGCTGTCACAGGATTGATTGATGAAAAGGCAACCACCGCGAAAACTGGCCGATTGATTTATGAGTTTGATGTTCGCCCTCCACAAAAAGAATTGCCGATCAAAGCCTTGTCAGGCGGCAATCAACAAAAACTTATCATCGGTCGAGAGTTCGATATTCATCCGAAATTATTGCTCGTCGCCCAGCCTACGCGCGGCGTAGACATTGGTGCCATCGAATTTATTCATCGCAACCTGATCAAGCTGCGCGATGCCGGAGCCGCAATTCTATTAGTCTCAGCCGAACTCGAAGAGGTCTTATCGCTCTCTGACCGCGTGCTGGTGATGTATCAGGAACAGATTGTCGGTGAGGTTAAGCCCGAACAAGTCTCTCAGGAAGAGATTGGCTTGATGATGACTGGCGGGAAAGTGGCTAAATAATGGCGGCGCACCGCCCGACAAGTTTATCGGCAATTCGATTAATTCGGAAAAACTAGCCAGCAGGATACTGGCGCACCATCAACACATTTTCAGCAGCCCAGCACAAAGACCTACGCCGGATAAGCCCAGCCAGCCGCAAGCCTCTGTGCCGTTTCTTTGCTGCCGATCCCGTCTGAGCGACCAGAACCAGGGGACACGTCGTGACTTCCTCCCTCAACCGGAAATCACAACCGACGGCTCTGCTCGAAATCGCCGGGAAAGCTTAAAATAGTGTTTAGGGGATAGTAATCAAGGGAGAGAAGATAGTTCTTGAGATGATTGCTCAAGCACTTTTCTTCTTCTCTAAATCCTAAATTCTCTTATCAATTCTCCATCTCCTACCCCCCATCTCCCATCCCCCAATCCCGATTCTTAACAATAATCGGGAAGTAGGTTTCAGCATCAACTACTGCTGTACTCAAATAGCTTTCATCAAGTGATTGCAACAGTGTCGTCAAATCAATTTCGATAGTAGTTTCAAGCCAGGCCAAAGCACGCAAGGTCAATTTCACACTTAACTCTTTCGGCTTTAATTGAGGATGCAAATAGATTCGTGCCTGATCGAATGCGATGTCAGTCTCGGCTTCATGCACGAGTTGCGGATATTCAAAAGTCATTCTAACCCTCCCGCGAATCGGCTTGCGTTCGCGCAGGAACAGCGCCCATTCTGCTGCGCCTTTCGCGGTTAGATCAATCATCAATGACGCAGACTCGCCTTTAAATTCACCTCCGACCAAGTGACTGCTGCCTGTTTCGCGCTCAATCAATAACCTGATTTGCTGATTACGTCGTGTCAGAGGCAAAAAGACTGGCTTGCGATTTCGATCAAATCCCTGTCGTTCTAAAGCCGCACGCCAATGCTCACCGAAGCCCACAGCAAAGCCAGGTGAAGGATTCACAGCGGCATTCAAAACCAGCAGCGCAGAACCAGCGATTGATTGCCATTGGCCTGCACGCATCTGATGAAATTGCGTGAGCGAGGCCTGATAGCGTTCGCCGGTTCTTTTCAGCGCCAACTGGTTCGGGGCGAAGAGTAAAACATTGCTTGAAGTGCTTTGATAAAACCTGACATGGCCCACATCCCAGAACTCTCCAGAGGGCGAAACCACTGGCTGTTCTTTAGCAGATGAGGATGTTTCAGCGCGCCCTGACAAATTCTCCCCCAATTCTTTTAAGTCGAATCTTTCATGTGAGTTTTGAGCCTGACCCATCAGTGTCAAAACGGGGCTGATTGAAACTGGGGCGTAAGCATTCATCTGGGGTGACCTCATTTGCGGGTTGCAGTCGCACACGGACACGATTGCCGGTTTCATTTCACATGAATCGTGTCCGTTAGCAGCCACGCCGAAGCAGTTCTTCGCAACTTTTGTACGGGACTGCCACACGGCAAAACAAGTTGCGCCTCACCACGCTTCGGCGTGTTTAGCGGTCGTACTGCTGCTCTCATCAAGGTAAGCGAATCTCAAAACAGTCTTTCTGTCATGGACTGCAAAAAAATTTCTATTTTTTGTCGCCACCTAAATTTTATTCACGATGCTATACTCTCGGCACTTTTAGTTGAGTCACATTTTTAGACTCTGTGGCATGAACGGTCTTGTCTGTTGCTCTCAAGTTACTTTGACAAGCGGCCAGAGAGTGCATCAGTTAAGTTTTATGGATGTTCCCTCACCACAGGAAATCACTGAACTGTTGCGCGCGTGGGGCAGCGGTGACGATGTTGCTTTAGAAAAGCTCACGGCGCTGGTCTATGAACGTTTGCATCGCATTGCCCAAAGCTATTTGCGCCGCGAACGTGCCGGACACAGCTTACAGCCGACCGATTTGATTCACGAAGTTTACTTAAAGCTCGTTGATTTGAATCAAGTCGAATGGAAAGACCGGGCGCACTTCTTCGCATTGTCGGCGCGGCTGATGCGACGCATCCTGGTGGATTTTGCGCGTTCACGTCCCCGCAAGTTAGGAGTACGGACGGGCGAGCGCGTAGAGTTTGAAGAAACATTGGCTGTTCCTGTGGAGCGTGAGGCGATCTTTATAGCTATTGATGATGCTCTCAAGGCGATGGAAAAAATTTATCCGCGCCAAAGTCAGGTCGTAGAACTTCGTTACTACGGCGGATTGACGATTGAAGAAATTGCTGAAGCCTTGAAAATTTCACCGGAAACCGTCAACCGTGACTGGAAGTTTGCGCGCGCCTGGCTCAAGCAGGAACTTGGAGGAACCCAAAGTGACCGACGAACAAATGAAGCTGATCCCTGAGCTGTTCGATCAGGCACTTGAACAACCATCTGACAAGCGCGAGTTATTCCTCAAACAAGCCTGCGCCGGAAATGATCAGCTTTTTCAAGCCGTCAAATCGCTGCTCGACAGTCACGATGAGACTGGTTCATTTCTTGAACATTCAGCCATTCACGATGCCGCTAAACTTTATGCAGCTGAAACAAGCAAAGAGTCATTAAGCGCAGGCAACAAGCTTGGGCGCTATGAAATCATTGGCCCGCTTGGTCGCGGCGGAATGGGCGAAGTTTACATCGCGCGAGATGATTTAAGCCGCGAAGTAGCAATCAAGATTTTGCCTGATAACTTTTCGCGCACCTCTGAACGCATTGCCAGATTCGAGCGCGAAGCTCAAACGCTCGCCAGGCTCAATCATCCAAACATCGCTCAGATTTATGGCCGCGAAGAATCTAACGGGCGACGCTTTTTAGTGCTCGAGTTTGTGAAAGGTGAAACGCTGGCCGCACGACTTGCCAGAGAGAAGCTTTCAGTCAAAGAAACACTGAACGTTTTCGGACAAATTGCAGATGCCTTAACTGCTACGCACGAAAGTGGCATTCTGCATCGCGATTTGAAACCGGCAAACATTATGCTCACCACCAAAGGCACAGTGAAGCTTTTGGATTTCGGTATCGCCAAACATTTGCGAACTGAAGTCTTATCTGAGATTGATCTGGACACTCTGGCGACGAATAAACAACCAACTGAAACATTGACACAGACAGGCATCACGCCCGGCACGGTGGCGTATATGAGTCCTGAACTATTCACGAATCAAAATGGCACATCAACCATTGATTCGCGTGGCATTGATCTATGGGCTTTCGGCTTGGTTATGTTTGAATCACTCACGAGCGCTCATCCATTCAAAAGACAAACTAGTGAAGAAACGAAAAACGCGATTCTGAAGTTAGAACCTGATTGGAATCTGTTGCCTTTTGAAGTTCCAAGCGTAATTGAAAAGCTCTTGCGCGACTGTCTCAAAAAAGATCCGCAACAGCGATTATGTGATGCCAATCAAGCAAGACTCCGAATTGAAGCTGCAGCCAACCCAACGCTCACGGCATCGCTTCGTGAAAAGTACCGGCTGACTCCATTGCGAATTAAAGCGGCGATGCTTTCAGCACTGTTGTTAGCATTGGTCATTGCGTTTTTCGGAACCACCAAATTTTCAAGCAATGCTTTTCGCGTTTCATCAAATCAAGCTGCAATGCGATTGGCAGTTGTTGCCTGGATTGATGAAGGTGAAACTAAAACTTGTGAGCCGAATCAAAGCAAAGCCATCGCCAAGCTCTTGCAAGATAAATTGCGTGGCGTACGTGGGCTGCAAATCGTAACCGAGCCTGAAAGCACAACGACTTCAGAAAGATCCTTGCCATTGCTCAAAACCGATCTCAGCCAATTACAGATTGCGCGCACACAAGGCGCTGACACTGTGCTGCGTATTGCGGCTAACTGCACAGGCCAGCAACAGGGCTTTAAGTATTCGCTTGTTGCGCGCGATGGTCACATGCTGGCTTCGGGGATTGAAACTGATTACCAATCATTGTTGGCAAACGTATTCGGTGCAATGCGTGTCAGTGCAGATACTTCAACCTGGCAGATACAAGATCAAGAGCAAAGATATTACCAGGCACTGGTTGCGCTTGATCAATATGCCAACGAACAATCAATCAATGATGCCATCAAGATGCTCGAAGAGTTGAAAGAGCAGGACACGGCAAATCGCACCCGCATCATCTCTGCGCTGGGGCTAGCCTGGTATTTGAAATTCAATTTATCTCAGCAATCCGAAGATCAAACCAAAGCTTCAACATACTGTGATCAGGTATCAGGCTCTCATTCAATTGAAGCGTTAATTCGCTGTGGAGTAGTGCTTACCGGAACCAAAAACACACCCGCCGCAATCATCAATTTTGAATCAGCATTACGTGAACGCCCCAATGATCCAGAAGCAGTGCTTGGCTTGGCCGAGGCTTATGAAAATGCTGGCGATGCCGGAAAAGCAGAACAATTTTATCAGCAGGCAGTTTCTCTCAGGCCCGATTACTGGGCCGGATACAACGAACTCGGCGGTTTCTATTTCGAGCATGGAAGATATAAAGAAGCTGAGACTTGTTTGCTGACGGTGACGAATCTGTTGCCATTGAATCCTTATGGCTGGAGCAACCTCGGCAACACACAACTCTATCAAGGTCATTTCGATGCCGCCCAAGCATCGTTCAATCAATCGCTCAGGCAACAGCGCACGCCTGACACTTTGATGAATCTGGGCATTTCACTGCTCTACCAGAATCGTTGCAGCGAAGCGGCTGATGCTTTTGAGCAAGGCACCAAGCTAAATTCAAACGAGGCTGAATTGTGGGGCCTGCTCGGTGATGCTTATCGCTGCACGCCTGAACATCACGCGCAAGCTAATGCAGCCTATGATAAGGCCATCGAGTTAATTACTGACCGACTTAAAACTGATGATTCTCAATCCTCCAATCACGCTTTACTCGCTGAATGGCTTGCCAAACGGGGCCGAAATGAGCAAGCTATAGGACATATAGCAAAAGCATTAGCGGTCGCTCCCGATGAGCCGTTTACGTTATTGAGTGCGGTTAAGGTTTATTACATGACTGGCCGAGTCAATCTGGCGTTGGACTTCGCTTCGAAGGCAGCGCAAAACGCCAACAGCCGATTCGATATGATGTATGCACCCGAATTGGCTCAGTTGCGTGCGAATCCGGCTTATCAGAGCATCGCAAACTCGTTCGTGAAAGAACGAGAAAATTAACCGAAAAAGCAGATGTCCATGGAGGGTACGAGAATGGCTGAACCTTTATCACAGCTTGTTACAATCAGCGTTGTTAACGGTCGCGTAGTAGTGACCCCACTTATCCGCGATATTTATTTAGGTGAAGAAGTGGAGTGGGTTTGCACTGAACCCGATTGGGAAGTGACTTTTCAAGATCAGCGACCAGGCACCGAGGTTTCACCTTTTGTTTCTGATACGTTTGGTCCCGGCCTTGTTGATCAGGTAGATAGAGCTGCACGCCAAAGCCTGGCCACCGCATCATTTGAAGAATTCCCCAAGTACCTCACAGGAGAAACACGCGCCACGGCCAGAGACGGGCAGGATTTCAGCTATCAGGCACGCATCGGATCATTCTCTCCACGTACCGCACGCGTCAAGTTCTTTCGCCGCGTGAGACCGAATCCAAGATAGTGATTCTGCAGGTAAAGAAACTTATTCCCCACTAGGTTCATTGAAAATCAGTGCTGAAATTGCCTGTTCATAAAGTTCAAAATTGAATACCGAAAAAGCAACTGGCCGGGCTATGCAGTCGTGTACTCCGGCCTTTCAAGCAGAAAGGAAGGTTATGAAAGCCAGCAGTCCCGTGCGCAGCAAGCGCGTCAGCATTTCATTCAACCCTGAAAGCGGCAGGCTCGTAGTTCGCCCGAAAACTGTCGCTCTTGATACCAAACACCGCGAAGAAGTCCTTTGGCGCTGTCGCAATGCCAACCTTGAAATCAAAATTGAAGCCGTTGAGGCACCATTCAAAGCGACACGCTGGCGTTGTTCCAAAGGCGGCGGAATCCTTTCAGGGGTTCCGAAAAAGAAACGTCAGCGCAAAGACCAATGCTTCAAATACACAGTCCGCGTGCTTGATTCGATGAATGGCAAGAGTAGTAATGAAGTGAATGGCAACGGTACTAGGAAAGAAAAGAAGGCTGAGAAAACAACTCAAGCTCAGAGTTGCCATCAGCCTGTCGTGAGAGAAGCATTTCTATTGCTTCATTGAGTTGAAAGATATTTTAAGTACTTACCGGAGCTGACTTGAGAAAAAGGGAGGATGAGTAGCTCATCCTCCCTTTTTCTATTTAAGCTTAGAACAACAGTTTCAGCGCAAACTGAATCTGCCGCGCCGGGAAGGTTGCAGTGATCTTCCCATAGTTACCACCTAGAGCTGGCGCACCATTTACAATACGAATATCTGATGCACTTGTGTTAGGCACTTGGAAGTTGCTTCGATTGAAAAGATTGAATGCTTCCATGCGGAATTCCAGCTTGGTGCTTTCGCTCCAGAGCGGGAAGGCTTTGTGCAAGCCTAAATCCGATTGCCAGAAGCCAGGCCCACGCACTGTGTTACGGCCTGCGTTGCCAAAAGGCTGACTGCGATCTGTCGGAACTGTTACCGCCAAAATGTTCAGGTAGTTGCTCGGATCGCGCTGTTCCTTTGGCGTGTACAGATCCGCTAGTAATTGATTTGGGCGGTAAGTCAAGCTGGAGCCAACCTGGAAGGCCGACGATGGGCTGTAGGTGAGGTTGGCCGGCAGACCGCTGGTAATCGTGTTGATCAGCGTCATTCGCCAACCACCAAGTACTGATTCGACCAGATAGTTGTCGCCCGACAAGAAGCGACGCCCCTTGCCGAACGGCAGGTCGTAAACAACGCTGGTCGTATTGTTGAATGGCTGGTCGTAATTCGACACGCCCTTGTCATTAGCCAGGTTTCGGATGTTACCGCGCGAGTTGTCGCCGAAACTAGCCTCCAAGTGGCCCGCTGCGTTGTCAAGCGCCTTAGACCAGGTGAAAGAGTTGAGCAGGTAGAAACCATCTGCGAAACGGCGCTCTAATTTAACTTGCAAGGCGTTGTAGGTTGTCCAGCCACCGTTGAATGATGCCTGGATGAACGAGTAGGTAGAGAATGGCCGACGCTGTTGCAGCGCAGTATTTTCGTTCGTCGCATTCGGTCGCGCCTGATTGTAATCAGCCAGAATGATCAGCTTGCGACTGTTATTGCCGACGTATGCAACGTCAAGTAATAACTTCCATGGCAATTCACGCTGCACGCTCAAGTGCCAACTCTGAACATAAGCCGTACGCGTGTCTTTCGGAGTGAAGTTAACGCGCGCAGCGAGTGGGTTGAATTGCTGTGGTGCAACGAAGTTGTCGGGGAAGCCCTGCTCTGTCTTGCGGAAGCAACTAAGGAAGTTGTTGCCTGTGCACAGAGGCTGTGAAACCTGCTGAGTAATACTGTTGCCGATGATGTTCGGCCCGTTGTACGAGAGCAGGTTCTCGCCGCCCAGCCGGTTGAAGTGAATGTAGCTTATGCCATAGCCACCGCGAATCACAGTCTTGTCAGCTACGTTATAAGCAAGGCCGATGCGCGGTGCCCAGTTGTTGCGGTCTGGGTTGACCAGCGTACGTTCATAGATCGAACCATCCTTGGCTTGAATCAGTGATTGCGTCGCCGGATCAAAATTCGCGAGGCGATTCTTTTCTTCCCATTGAGGCGTAGCAAACTCATAGCGCACACCCAGGTTGAGAGTAAGCTTCTGGTTGACCTTGAAATCATCCTGCAAATACGCAAAGTGCATCCGCTGTTGCAGTGTGATGATTAAAGCGTTGTTCAGATCGTATGTGCTACGTGCGCCGAAGAGGAAGTCGGCGAAATTATAGATGTTATTGCTGGTCGTAACAGTAGACGGACGGCTGAACTGGCCTGAGTAAGTATCGCGACCATACTTGGGATTGAAATCATCAATATCTGTCTTGATGCGTTGATACTCATAGCCCGTCTTGAGACTGTGTCGTCCAAGCAAGTAGGCTTTCCAGCACATTGGGATCCTAAGCTTAGAATTCCACGTGGACAAGTTGTC